>Ga0316613_10000022_pt1 | contig 246715 bp, 232 predicted proteins | sample OWC_soil_day10_C_2_FD_207647 | JGI IMG/M metagenome (GOLD analysis project Ga0316613, IMG submission 207647) | Wetland soil microbial communities from Old Woman Creek delta, Ohio, United States - OWC_soil_day10_CT_b | ecosystem: Environmental > Terrestrial > Soil > Wetlands | place: USA: Ohio... | reverse complement strand
ATGCAGCCGTGTGGTTACGGCGGGGTCTTCTCATCTCTTTCTGCTCCTGTCTGCGGGCAACTCGCGCCGCCCATTGAAGCAGAAATATCACCTAACCCGTTGACCAGTTTCTCGGCCCCACCTCTAAACGGCTTGGGGCACGAAAACGGTTAAAAACACAGGCGCTGCGCGGCGCTATCGTGCCAGTCCGTGGTGAATGAGGGGCTAGGTCGACTTGGAGAGATGTTCATCGATGAGCGGCCCAACATGGCAAGCAAGCGTGTTGGCAAGTAGATGATCTCCGCCGGGAAAGACGTGTAATTTGGCATGCGGTATCAATGACGCCAAGCGCTGGCCGACCCGAATAGGGCTGATGGGGTCTGCGTCGCCCCACAATAACAACGTTGGCATGTCTAGAGAGGGAAGCTTTTCGGTCAGATCCTCATTGAGCGTGGAAAACCAACGAGGAAACGAGGGGTTCGCTGCAAAGAACGATGCGCGCCAATCTTGAGCTGCAAAGCTTGCCATATCAATACCACCCGAGGTTACCGTAAGCACCAGATGCGTTACGAGCTGTGGTTTCTCAAGGGCGGCAAGGACCGCAATAACGCCTCCCATAGACTGCGCAATCAATGCGGTGGGGCCTTGGATTTCACCAACAACTCTCGCTACAAGATCGCCAATTCCTCTGACGCTTGGTTCTGGCGGAGTAGGGCCAAACCCGGGCCAACCGAGATGGAGCCGTTCTGCCGGATACGCGAGCAAGCTTGAGACAGGTTCCCAGAAACGAGTATCGCCAGAAGCACCGGGAAGAAAAATGAGTTTGGATGGCATAAGGAGAAAAGTGTGGATTGTGGCCTAATGTTCAAGGTCAGGGGCGCTGCGCGGCCTTATCGCGCAACGTCCTGCGACCGTAGGGAGCGAGCTTGGGCCAGGCGGCGGAATTGAAAGAAGACATAGGGTGCAGCGGCGATCCAGAGCAGAACAACGACCCAGACTCGTCCCTCGAAGATGTTGTAGTTGGCGAACAATTCAGACCAGGAATGGCCGCCGACAAAGTGGAAAAAAAGAAACTCGAATGCCACGGTAAGTGCGCACCACGCCAGCCCGATGGTAATGGCGTGGCGCGTTGAAGATGGTGGGTAGAAGCGGACAAAGAGCCAGATTACTACCCCGAGCGACAGAACACTTGTGACTGTGGACAGTTGATGTGCGGCAAGCTCACTCATGTGCTTGCCATAGGTGAGATCGCGGGCGGCTCCATTTGCTATTGAAACAAGCAACATGACGAACCAAGCGGCGATGTATTTCCAAGTCCTCGAAATGTTCATGGCGGATGATTTGGGTGTGGCCTAACGTTTGACGTGGGGGGCCGCCGCAGCGGCGTAGCCGCGAAGGGAATCTGCAAGCGCAGCTTGTGGGCAGTCCCTCTCGACGGAATACCTAGACATTTTTTCCCCCGCTTCGGACAAAGGAATAACGCCTTATGTCTGTACGCAGCTTCCAGCCTTGGCTTTCCCAATAGGAAATACCGGCTTCGTTTTCACTGAGCACATCGATGTGAGATTTTTTAATACCCAATTTCTCAAGCGCCGAAAGGCAACTTTCAACCAAGGCATTGGCAATACCTTGTCTTCGATGCTCTAGCTGAACTACGAGATGTTGTAGATAACCCCGGCGGCCATCATGGCCAGACATGATGCAGCCAACAACATTTCCTTCGGAAATTGCAATGAAACTAAGCCCAGGATTTCGGAGTAAGTAACGGGCCGTGTTTTCTCGTGAGTCTGCATCACGAAAAGTGACTCCCGGGGTTCGTTTCATCAGCGCGATGACCTCTTCGTAGTCATCAATAGTCATGGTGCGAATGCAGAACATATATGCCAAAAGGTTGAATTCACCAGCGCCGCGCGGCTTTATCGCGCAGCGTCCAGCGACCGAAGGGAGCGAGGTTGAGTGATGGGATGGACTCCCCCGTCTTTTCAGCGCCAAACTGGCGCCACTGGTGCTCATGGGGATGGGTGTCAGTTTTCAACGAAAGGAGTCCGAAATGCATGCTACTACCGTTGCAGTTGATCTGGCCAAGAGTGTATTCCAGATTGCGGTCGCTGATGCCGATTGGAAGCTGGTTGAAACCCATCGGCTGACGCGGACGCAATTCGAGCGCTGGTTTGCTAATCGTGACGTCGGGCTGGTGGTCATGGAGGCGTGCGGTTCCGCGCATCACTGGGCTCGCTGGCTTGATCGCCAAGGGGTTGAAGTCAGATTGCTGCCGGCGGCCTACATTCGTGCTTACGTGAAGCGAAACAAGACCGACGCGGCCGATGCCAGCGCCTTGCTCGAAGCGGCGCGCTGCGCCGACATCGTTCCGGTACGGATCAAGTCGATCGAGCAACAGGCCTTGCAGGGACTGCACCGTATCCGTTCGCTCTGGATGAGTACTCGAACCTCGCGAATCAATGCCTTGCGCGGCTTCTGCCGTGAATTCGGCCTGACCGTTCCGGTCGGCGCACGCACCGGGATCGAGGCGATGAGTCGGGCCCTCGCCGACCCGCAAGGGCCGATTCCGCTGCTGATCCGGGAATCGATGAAGTTGCTCATTGAAGAAATCCGCTTGCTCGAATTGCGTATCAGCCAACTGGAGAAGGAACTCTCCGCGCGGGCCAAACAAAGCCCGGCGTGCACGACGCTGTTGTCGATTCCTGGCATCGGCCTGCTCACCGCCACGGCGATGGTCGCAGCGACCAGCGGGAACGTCTCGCACTTCAAGGACGCCCGCCATTTCGCCAGTTGGTTCGGCCTGACACCGAAGGAATACTCCTCGGGCAACACTCGCAAGCTGGGACGAATTTCCAAGAAGGGCGACCGTTATCTGCGCATGCTTCTGACCCATGGCGCCCGCTCGGTACTCCGTATGGCCAGCCTCGCCCGGCAAGCCGGGCGAAGACTGGACGGGTTAAGAACCTAGGCATTAGAGGTCCAGGGGCGAACCAACCACAACAAGGCGGCCTGTACATTGGCCAACAAATTGGCGCGGATCTGCTACGCCACATTGCGCGACGGCACGCCTTTTGGCGAACCCGTCATTCGGCCAAATAAGAAACTCGAACGCACGGCGTTTGCAATTGCCGCTTGAGACAGAAGAAAGGAATTGAACTGATGTTTTCCACCCCGCGTCTGCAACGAGACTGATCGCCCATCATGGCAAACAGGGTCGCACCCGCACGGACTGACGCCGATAACTCTTCCGGCAGCTTCTCGCCTGCCGCTTGTAACGATTGGCGCACCGTGAGCAGATTCCATGTCGGCACGGGCCACAGAGAGCCTATCTACGATGCCGGATATACGACTGCATGCGCTTCCTATCTGCCACCGCTATCGGTCAGTTTCCTTGTCTTTGGGGGGAGTCCATATAGGAATTGTTAGGCGTTACTCGCGCGGCCAACTCAGTCATCTTTGTCAGCGTGGTATTGGCCGGAGCAGTAGTAGCACCGCCCCTCTGATTGACCGGCTTCGGTTTCCCAGTACACGAGCTCCCCTTGCGTTGTTACTACACCGCATATGTCGCAGGTAGCAGGGAGATCGTCGCTCTCCTCGTTGCCACACATCGTGCACCTGTAGCCTGTGGGCGATGCCTCATTGATGACAAGTGTTGGGTTGCCACAGCTCTCGCACTCGAGCCGTGCGGGAGCAGGGTCGGGGTCCGAAGGATCAGACCAGTTCGCCTCCTCGACTTCCTCGGCTTCTTTCAGGGCATCTCGGAGTCGAAACTCATACTCATCAGATAGAACCTTGAAGGTCTCCATCGTCTCGTCAGGAATGTGCGATCCAACCTCAATGTCTGTGTGGTTCTCCAGGAACTCCAGTACAGAACGGAACAAGCGGCCGATCGTGCTTCTTGCTTGGTTAACATCCATTTCAAACTTGTGATGTTCGATTTCATTGCGCAGCCGCTTCAGCCATTCAAGATCAGTGCGAAACTCTTTCGAAACAGCCTCGCCGTCTTCGTTATTAATGAAGTTGATCGCATCCCAAAGAGTGATGGTCTTGTTTCGGTCGAGTTTCGGCGCGAAGGGATCCTTGTAGATTAGAAGAGGATGCTTCTCTGTAATGTGATGCTTGAAAACGAGCTCAATGAAGTGGGCCATGTGGAGCACTGCAAACTTGTAGGCCTTTGAGTCGCCTTCGTCGCCGGCCTTAAACTTGGCGAGCGCTTCTGCCAAGCTGTCGAGCGCATTCGGAAGCAGGTCGAGTTTATGAGTGGGCATTTGGTGAAGCCTAACGTTCAAGGTCAGGGGCGCGGCGCGGCTTTATCGCGCTGCGTCCCCTGAACCGCAGTGTTAGGACTCGCGAGCGCTAAGCTTGTGTAAACTGTGAAAGACACCAAAGCCAGTGTTAGGCCACAAAACACCTGAAATACGACGAGTGCTTGTGTCAGCGCGTTCGCTGGACTGATATCGCCGTAGCCAACAGTCGCCATAGTGACTCCACTGAAATATATCGCTTCGACGATATTATCAAAATGAAAGTGTGGTCCGCCGCTCTTGAAGAAGGAAGATGGCAACACGTAATAAAGAACACCGAAGCCAACCATCAATTCGATGTAGCTATTGAAGGCGAGGCGGAGCCTATCGCCATAGTGAAGATCGCTCGTTGACGGAATTCCGTTTAATTTTTCCACGGCGTCATCGAGAAATGCCTTAAATATTTCAAAAGCTCTCGAAAAGAATATGGCCCAGCAAAAGAGTGCGACGAGAAACCATGTAACGTACTTTAGCTCTTCGTCCGCATAGTACTCCTGCCTGAAAACGAGTCCGGCTGCGGCTGCAAACAACAGAGTAATGGCAAGATAATAGCGGTTATATTTCTTGATCTCGTCTGTAAGACGTTGCTTGCCGTCTTTACTCAACAGCCATTTCTTCTTGTTTTTTTCCGCGAGCTTATATGTTGGAGACAGGACCCAAAATAACGAATTTGTGTTGTTCTTCATTGAGCGTTCGCGAGAGTGGAATAGCGAGTTCTAACGTAAATTTGGCCTCGAATTGAGGACTTATTGGCTTATTTATCAAGATGATGCCACCGGCAAATCATTGGCCGGCGGGGCTTGGTGGGTTTTCGTTGGCTTCAAGACGACCGATAACACTTTATGCCAGCCACGAATACCTGAAATACGGTACAAGACACGAGCATACGCCCGTCGGCGGTCGGCCTCAAGCCGGGATTTGCTTTGCGGCGCCTTTGCTGCGTTCGCCGGCGATGCGTAGGCTCCCGGCGACCACGCGCCTCATCCGATCAGCCGGTCGCCGCGGAAGATCAGGTAGAGCAGCCCCCATACGCCGAACAGCACGTAGGCGCCCATGATGATCCAGTCGGCTACGCCGAGGACGAGGTGGTAGCCGGGTTGGCCGCTCAGGAAGGCGACCATGAAGCCGTAGGCGACGACCCAATAGATCGAGATCCCGGTGACCGCCGCGGTGGCGAACAGCGACCAGCGTTTTTGCAGCAGCAATCCGATCAGCGAAATCAGGGTCAGCGGAATGAAGACCAGCGTGTCGGCTACGCAGAACGCGCGGATGACCTGCACGCCGAATTCGCTGATCTCGTCGGCGCCGTTCTGGAAGCCGAGCCGGACGGCAAGCGGGTAGTCGAAGATCGGCGTCGTCTGCGCGATCAGCATCAGCACCGTCGATAGCGCGAGAAAAGAAACGATGACCCAGTAAGCGACCGGGCGCTTGGTGCTAGCCATTTGCATCACTGCCTTTCCGATTGATTGATTGAGAATGCCGAGCACTTTTCAAATGAAACCGCCGCTGGCGTTCAGCGCGCCGTCGATCCGGCCGGGCCGGCGCGCAGGTATTGCTCGGGCCAGGCCGTCGTCTGGCCGAGTTGGCGCGCTGCGGTGAGCGGCCAGTACGGGTCGCGCAGCAGCTCGCGGCCGATCAGCACGAGGTCGGCCTGGCCGCTGCGAACGATGTGGTCGGCCTGCTCGGGCGAGGTGATCAGGCCGACCGCCGAGGTCGGGATTCCGGCCTGGTGGCGAACTTGCGCGGCGAACTCGGTCTGGTAGCCGGGGCCGATCGGCATTTTCGCGCTCGACGCGAGGCCGCCGCTCGAGACGTCGACGAGGTCGACGCCGAGCGATTTTACGCTGCGGCACAGCTCGACCGTCTGCTCGGCGTCCCAGCCGCCGTCGACCCAGTCGGTCGCCGACAGGCGCAGCAGCAGCGGCAGCCGCTCGGGCCACTCGCTGCGCACTGCGGCGATGACCTCACGAACCAGCCGCGTGCGGTTCTCGAAGCTGCCGCCGTAATCGTCGGTCCGCTGGTTGGCGAGCGGCGAGAGGAACTGGTGCAGCAGGTAGCCGTGCGCGCCGTGGATCTCGACCACGTTGAAACCGGCGTCAAGCGCGCGGCGCGTGCTGGCGGCAAACTGCGCGATCACCTCGTTGATTTGTGCGACGGTCAGTTCCTGCGGCACCGCGTAGGCTTCGCCGAACGAGATCGGCGACGGGCCGACCACCGGCCAGCCGCCCTCGTCGGCACTGAGCGTTCGCGCCGGCTGCCAGCCGGTGCCGCCGCTCGCCTTGCGCCCGGCGTGCGCGAGCTGGACGCCGATGGCGCAGCCCTGTGCCTTGGCGAAGCGCGCGATGCGCGAGAGCGGCTCGATCTGCTCGTCGTTCCACAACCCGAGGTCGCGCGGGCTGATCCGTCCGGCGGGCGCGACGGCGGTCGCTTCGAGGTTGATCAGCGCGGCGCCGCCGACGGCGCGGCTGCAGTAATGCACGTAGTGCCACTCGCCGGCGATGCCGTCCTGCGCCGAGTACTGGCACATCGACGGCATGCCGATGCGGTTGTGCAGAACGACGTCGCGCAGTTTGAGGGGGGCGAAGAGATGGGCCATGATCGGTTTCCTGGGTAGGTTGATCGAGTCGAAGCGAGCTGGGCGCAGGCGCCCAAAGAGGGCTATGGTAATCCCGTATCGCCGATGAGGTAGCATAGGGCAATGAACGAAGACTCCTTGCCCCCCGCCCGGCCCTGGCTGCTGCGCATGATCGCCGCGCGCCCGCGGCTATTTTTGAGCGCGGCAATCGGCGTCGCGACGCTGCTGTTCCTGCCCGAGTCGGCGGCGCAGTTGCCGATCACGCGCTTGCTGGTCGGCTGGAACGTCGGCGTCGGGCTCTACCTGCTGCTCGCCGCGCACATGATGTTCCGGTCGCCGCACGAACAAATGCGCCGCCGTGCGCAGTTGGAGGACGAGGGGCGGATCCTGATTCTGACGCTGGTGATCGTCGCCGCGGTCATGAGCCTGGGCGCCATCGTCGCCGAACTCTCGGTGGTCCGCGACATGAACGGCGCGCTGCGCTACGGCCACATCGCGCTGACCGTGCTGACCATCGTCTCGTCGTGGGCGTTTACCCAGGTGATGTTCGCGCTGCACTACGCGCACGACTACTACGCCAGCGAACAGCGCGGCAGTGCGGGCGGGCTGCTGTTCCCGGGCGGCCACGCGCCGGACTATGGCGACTTCCTCTATTTTTCGTGCGTCATCGGCACGTCGGGGCAGACCGCCGACGTCAACATCGACGGCCGCGTGATGCGGCGAACGGCGCTGGTGCACTGCGTGCTGGCGTTCTTCTTCAACACCACGCTGCTCGCGTTGTCGATCAATATCGCGTCCGGCCTGTTCTGACGCCGGACGCGTTGTATGGCAAGTTCCTGGCCAAGGGCTTCGACAGGCTCAGCCCGAACGGGGCGTTTTGCTTCAGCCCGAACGGGATGTTTTGCTTCAGCCAGCGGGACGTTCTGCTTCAGCCCGAAGCGGACGTTTGGTTAGCGCTTGGCCTTGGCGACCGCCATGTTCCACATCGAGATCAGCTGCTCGTACTCGTCGGTCGCGACCTGCAGGTCGAGCGGGAAGACCTTGAGGCTGGCGAGGTCGGGCATGCTGGTGAGCTTGGATACGGCAATGTCCGAGCGCGTCGGGCGGCGGAAGTTTTCGACCAGCAGCAGTTCCTGCGCTTGTTTCGAGAGCAGCACGTCGTAGAGCTGCTTGGCCGCCGCGGCGTTCTTGGCGCCCTTGACGATGAACATGCCTTCGGCGCCGAGGTAGGTGCCCTCGGACGGGTAGACCAGCTTGATTTCCTTCTGCCCGCCGGCGACGAACTCGTAGGCCGACGCCTCGATGGTGATGCCGACCGGGTACTCGCCGGCCGAGACGCTCTTGTAGACCTGGCCCGAGCTTTGCACGACGACCGCGTTGGCGGCGATTTTTTCGAGACCCTCGCGGCCGAACTGCTTGAGCAGGCCGTAGATCTGGATGAACGCGGTACCCGACTTGGACGGGTCGGTGATCACCACCTTGCCTTTCCACTCGGGCTTCATCAGGTCGGACCACGTCTTCGGCGCGGCCAGGCCCTTGAGCTGCTTGTCGTTGACCATCAGCACCATGACGTGCACGTTGGTGCCGATGTAGCGGTTCTTGGCTTCCTGGAACTGCTTGGGAATCGCCTTGGCTTCGGGCGACTGGTAGCTCTCCATGACGTCGGTGAATGCCGCCAGCGTGCCGACGCCACCGCTCCACAGGATGTCGCCGCCAGCGTTGGCCGCTTCGGCCTGGATGCGCTTCATCAGCGTCCCGGTGCCGCCGGTGACCTGCTTGACGGTCAGCGTCGGGTGCTGCTTCTTGGCCGAGGCGACGGCGTTGGCGATCACCTCGGGGTTGTTCGACGAATAGAGCACGACCGTCTGCGCCGACACCGCGAAGGCGGCACAGCTCAGGGCGGCGGCGGTAAGCCAGCGAAAACGCATGTTCATGACGCTCCCTTTATTTGACTGAAAACAGGTTGATCTTGAAGAATTTCACGGCCAGCGCCAGCGGCACCAGGATCAGCGTCACCAGCACCGTGCCGTAGGCCGAAGCGAGTCCCAGGCGGCCGGTGTCGACCAGGCGGAAGATCGAGATCGGCAGCGTCTCGAGGCCGCCCGAGTAGACGACGATCGATGCCGACAGCTCGGAGATCGACGTCGCCCACATCAGGATCGCCGCCGACAGGATGCTCGTCTTGATCACCGGCAGAACGACCTTGAAGAAGGTCATCAGCGGGCTGACGCCGAGGCTGATCGACGCTTCCTCGATCGACCCCTGGATGTTGTAGAGCATCGACGACGCGTTGCGAACGCCGAACGGCAGGCGGCGAACGACGTAGCAGACGATCATGATCGACGAGGTGCCGGTGAGCACCAGCGCGCCGGTGTTGAAAGACTGAACCAGCGCGATGCCGAGCACCGTCCCCGAGATGGTCAGCGGCAGCACGACGACGTAGTCGAGAACGCCCGACAGCGACGATTTTTTCTTCACCACCAGGTAGCTCACCAGCAGCGCCAGCGCCGTGCCGAGAACGGTCGCGCAACCGGCGAACAGCATCGAGTTGATGATCGGTTCGGGCGCCAGCGCGAAGGCGCGCTCGATGCTTTGCGTCGACCACTGGCCCCAGTGCATCACCGGTCCGCGCGCGCGGGTGAAGGCGCCGACGAAGACGGCGATGAGCGGCACCAGCGACAGCGTGACGACGACCACCGCGGCGAGCGCCAGCAGCGAGCCGCGCCAGCTCTCGGCGCGGCGCGGCGCCGGCGCGCGGCCCTGCGTCATCTGCACCATCTTGCGCTCGACGACGCGCTTCTGGAAAAAGAGAACGACGCCGACCAACAGCACCATCACCACCGACAGGCTGCTCTGCAGTACCGGGCTGCTGCCCATTTCGCTGACGAACAGACTGTAGGTCATCACCGAGAGCAGCGGGATCTGGCCGCCGAGCATCGACGACAACGCGAAGTTGCCGACCACCAGCGTGAACACCACCAGCGCATTGACCAGGATCGCCGGCGCGACGGTCGGCAGCAACACCTTGATGCGCGTGGCCAGCGGCGAGGCGCCCAGGCTCAGGCTGGCTTCCTCGAGCTGGCCGTCGAAGCCGCGCAGCGCGGCGAGCGTGCCGAGATAGACGTAGGTGTAATAGATCAGCGTCATCGAGAAGATCATTCCGCCCCAGCCGTAGAAGCTCGGCAGCGAGACGCCGACCTCGCGCAGGCTGTTGGTGATCAGCCCGTTGTTGCCGAGCATCATCAGCCACGACTGGCCGACGATCACCTCGGGGATGATGATGGTGACCAGCGGCAGGATGGCGACCAGGCTTTTGAGCGGGAAGTCGCAGCGCGCGATGACGTAGGCGAGCGGAACGCCGAGCGCCATCGAGGTGCAGGTGACGGCGACGCCGAGCAGCAGCGTGTTGACGATCGCCTCAAGGTATTGGGCTTCGCCGAAGACCGTCGCGAAACCGGCGAAGGTCAAGTGGCCCTGCGCGTCCTGCAGGCTGTGCAGCGTCAGCACCGAGATCGGGTAGGCGACGAACAGCACCAGCACGGCCAGGCTGAAGAGCGAAAGGATTCCCCACGGCCAGCCCGGCAGTTTCATCGGCAGATCACCCGGCTGCTTGGCGGCACGTGCAGCCAGAGCGCGTCGCCCGGCGCGTAGCGCTGGATCCCGGGCGCATCGACCTGCAGCACCTGGCCGCCGTCGAGCGCCACGCGGCACAGCGTCTTGGCGCCCAGATACTGGCGCCCGAGCAGGGTGACGCCGAGCCGGTTGGCGCCGCCTGTTTCGTTGCGCGGCAACAGCGTCAGCGCTTCGGAGCGCAGCACCAGCTGGTTGTCGCGGCCGGACTCGGCATCGCCGGTGTCGACCGACAGCGTCTGTCCGGCGACGGCGACGCTGCCGGCGGCGAGGTAATCGACCGGCAGCAGATTGGCCGAGCCGACGAAGTCGGCGACGTAAGCGGTTTGCGGCCGCGCGTAGAGCGATTCGGGATCGCCCATCTGGGCGATGCGGCCGCTCTGCATCACCGCGACCTGGTCGGAGAGCGCCAGCGCCTCTTCCTGATCGTGCGTCACGAAGACGGTGGTGATGTGCGCCTGGCGCTGCAGGTCGCGGATCACGTCGCGCATGGTCAGGCGCAGCTTGGCGTCGAGGTTGGACAGCGGCTCGTCCATCAGCAGCACGCGCGGCTTGATCACCAGCGCGCGCGCCAGCGCGACGCGTTGCCGCTGGCCGCCGCTCAGCTGCGCCGGAAAGCGGTCGGCGTACTGGCGCAGGCCGACCTGATCGAGCGCTTCGTGCGCGCGCGCGACCACCTCGTCGGCAGCGACCTTGCGCGCGATGAGACCGTAGGCGACGTTGTCCTGCACCGTTTTGTCGGGGAACAGCGCGTAGTCCTGGAAGACCATGCCGATGTTGCGGCGGTGCGCCGGGACGCGAGTGATGTCGTCGTCGTCGAACAGGATGCTGCCACCGTCCGGATCGTTGAAGCCGGCAATGCAGCGCAGCAGCGTGGTCTTGCCGCAACCGCTGGGGCCGAGCAGGGTGAAGAACGAGCCGTCGGCGATGGTCAGGCTCAGATCCTGCAGTACGACGTGCTGCTCGAAACGCTTGGTCAGGCCGCGAATGGTGATGGTCGACATGCCGGTTTCACATGGTTATATGACGGTTTTTATAATACCATGCTGCTTCGACGCAGCCCGCGCCGGAACTCAAAAATCGACAGCGCAAGAACCGGGAGAACCCAGCCATGCCAGCTATTCGTACCCTACTCATCCTGATTATCGGCCTGTGTCTGCAGTTGCCCGCCGCGGCGCAGAGCAACCGGCTCGACGAGATCGTCGCGCGCGGCGTGCTGCGCGTCGGAACGACCGGCGACTACAAGCCGTTCAGCTATCGCGGCCAGCCCGCCGATCCCTTCGTCGGGCTCGACGTCGAGCTTGCCGGCCAGCTCGCCAAGAGCCTGGGCGTCAAGGTCGAACTGGTGCCGACCAGCTGGCCGGCGCTGATGAAGGACCTCGCCGAAGACCGTTTCGACATCGTCATGAGCGGCGTCTCGATCGCTCTCGACCGGCAGAAGAAGGCGCTCTACTCGATTCCCTATCTGCGCGACGGCAAGACACCGATCACGCGCTGCGAGAACGTCGATCGTTTCCAGACGCTGGCGCAGATCGACCAGGCCGGCGTTCGCATGATCGTCAATCCGGGCGGAACCAACGAACGTTTCGCTCGCGCCCACATCAAGAACGCGTCGATCACGGTATTTCCCGACAACGTCGCGATCTTCGAGCAGATCGTCGCCGGCAAGGCCGACCTGATGATCACCGACGCCATCGAAACGCGGCTGCAGCAGAAGCTCAAGCCGCAGCTGTGCGCCGTCCATGCCGACAAGCCCTTCGATTTTTCGGAGAAGGCGTATCTGCTGCCGCGCGACCTGCTGTGGAAGTCCTTCGTCGACCAGTGGCTGCACCAGACCATCGACAGCGGCGCTTTCGCGCTGCTGCTCGAAAAGTGGCTGGCCCATCCCTGGCCGTAGCCGTCGGCGAATGATCCTTCCCGACCTGCTCGCTCCGGGGCTTGATGTCGTCTTCTGCGGCACCGCGGTCGGCGCCGAGTCGGCCAGGCGGCGCGCCTACTACGCCGGGCCGGGCAATGCCTTCTGGCCGACGCTGCACCGGGTCGGGCTGACGCCGCACCAGCTGCGGCCTGAAGAGTACGAACAGTTGTTGGGTTTGGGGATCGGCTTGACCGACCTGGCCAAGGAGGTCTCGGGCAACGACGACATCCTGTCGCATCGCCACTTCGATTGCGATCGGCTGCGTGCCATCATCGCTGAGTATCGGCCGCGCATCGTGGCGTTTACGGGAAAACGCGCGGCGCAGCAATTCGTCGGGCGGCCGGTCGACTACGGTTGTCTGGTCGAGCAGCTTGGCGACACCCGGCTATTCGTGCTGCCGTCGCCGTCTGGCGCGGCCTGCCGCTACTGGAGCATCGCGCCCTGGCAGGCGCTGGCACAGCTACGTGGCGGAGTTTGTGGTTTGGCGCGTCCGCCCGTGTCAAGGCCCCTGGAGGCCGGCACAGGCGACGCGAAAGGCTAGCGGATCAGATGGCGTCCGCGACGAAGATGGTCATTCCCACAGCGTGGATGCTGGCATATTTGGATTCGTTGCGTGCCACCCAAGTGTCCACGCCGTCGAGCGTAAGATTCTTGGCCAGGACTTTACCGGTCCGCTTGCAGATTACGCAGTACATTGTTCGATCCTTTCATCAGCTATTGAAAAATGCCGCCCGGCGCCGGGCGACTCGTTGAACACGTCGCAAGCAAGCGGGCGACGCACCGCTTCGAATGATTCTTTGGCCAAGCTTCCAGGCGCGCCAAGGAGCCGCGTATCGTGGGTTTGATGCTCAACAGGAAGTTCTGCGTTGCCCATCGTTGGCCTAAACTATGCGTCCCCCAAAAAAAATCCCACACCAGTTGGGCGTGGGATTAAAGATCCCATCGTTGTCGATGGTTCAGGGAGGGTCAAACATTGTCAGCGGGGGACACTGAAGCAATGGAGCGATGATAGGAACTAAGCGCGCCGGTGTCTGTTGCTCATGTACAGTGTTTCCGTAACAAAATGTACAGAGCGATCGATCGCTAGCGGCCCGGGTGAATCACCGGCCGTGGGGGCTGGTCGCTGGGCAGCAGAAGCCTTCTATTCGGGTCGTTTACTTCCTTGGTCGCCGCTGCTCAAAACAGGCGCTCATTTGAGCGCATTTTGCAGCGCCGGAACGATCTGGCTCTTGCGGCTCATGACCCCCGGCATCCACAGCGCATCGCCTTCGCTCCTGAGACCCCACGCCTTCTCGGCGATGGCCGGATCGTCGGAGACGATGAGCAGCTCGGTGGCTTCCAGGCTGACGTCGGTGAGCATCAGCAACACGCTGTGATAGCCGTCATGCTTGAGCGCCTGCATGGCGTCCAGCAGGCCTTCGCGCATCGACCGGATCAGCGTCAGGTCCGGAAATTCGAGCTGGGCAATAGCCACCTTATGGCCGTTGATGTCGAAGGTCTTGAGGTCTCTTTGCAGCAGCGTCGCCGGCGATTGCCCGCGGATATCGGACTTCGCCTCGAGCAATTTCTGCCCCAGCGCGTCGATGTCGGTGACGCCGGCGATCCGCGCGAGTCGGTCAGCGGCTTTCCGGTCATCGGGTGTGGTCGTCGCCGACTTGAAGCGTACGGTATCAGAAAGAACCGCCGCCAGCAGGCACCCTGCGACGCCTTGCGGAATGTCGATTCCCGCCGAGTCATACATTCGCGTCACCACGGTCGCGGCGGCGCCGAGCGGCGCTGCCCAGGCTTCAACCGGTTTGTCGGAGGTCAGGCCGCCGAGCTTGTGGTGGTCGGCAAAGCCGATCAACTCAGCCTGCTTGAGGTCGGCGGGGGCTTGCGAGTAGTCCGTATGATCGACCAGAAAGACCCGGCGCCCGGCAACGCGGCTCAAAATCGGCGGCTGCGGCAGGCTGAAGGTATCCAGCACGTAGCGCGTCTCGGCGTTGATCGGGCTTTGGGCGATGGCTTGCGCGGGGATGCCTTGCGCCGTCTTGAGGTGAGCGACCGCGATCGCCGAGCAGACCGAGTCGGTATCGGGGTTCAGATGTCCGACGACGAGCAGCGGTTGTTCGGCATGCGTCAGGCTACACCAAGCCAGTGCAGGCAGAACGAGCAGCAACGCCGCGATACTGTTTCTTGGGGGCATGGCGTTGATTATACGGGCTCGCCGCCTTGCGGCCCAACACCACGGGCTAATCCGACGCCGGCTCCGATTCAAGGTTGCATACAATCCGAACGGCGCCTTGACCGTCATTGCGCTTTGAACTGATCGATAACAACAAAACATTTGTGATGAAATCGACGTAATACCAGTTGCTTGCGAAATACATTGCATGACGCACGGCAGAAAGCATCTTGTATGCAATATCATCGCTCTCTTTGCTGACTTGGAAGCCGTCGATGAATCCCCTGTGCAACAAGCCGTTGCCTTGTCTGGCCGCGCTGGTCAGCAGGTATTCGCGGCGAGCCGCCGGCGCATGACTGCCGCACCGCGCGGTCGTGGCGGGTTGGCCGACGAGGTTTGCCGCAGGATCGCCGACGAGATCGCTCTGGGCCTGCTGGCGCCCGGCACCCGCCTCGACGAGGTGACGTTGGCGGGGCGCTTCGCGGTGTCGCGAACGCCGGTGCGCGAGGCGCTCAAGCAGCTGGCGACGATGGGGCTGGTGGTCTACCGGCGCAACCGCGGCGCGCTGGTGGCGAGCATGACGCCCGCCGAGCTCGACCAGATGTTCGAGGCCATCGGCGAACTCGAGGCCGCCTGCGCGCGCCACGCCGCGCTGCGCCTTACCGAACCAGAGCGGCAACGGCTCGGCGAGTTGCACGCCCAAGGGCGTTTGGCGATGCAGGCCGGCGACGTCGAGCGCTACGCGGCGGTCAATCTCGAACTGCACGCGGCGATCATCGCGGGCTGCCACAATCCGGCGCTGATCGAACTGACGAACGGGCTGCGCGAGCGGGTCGCGTCTTTTCGCCGCACCCAGTTTCGTCATATCGAGCGCATCGCCGAATCGTATGCCGAACACACGGCGATCGTCGAGGCGATCCTCGCGCGCGACGTCGTTACCGCCTACCGCGAAATGCGCTCGCATCTGCTCGCCGCGCGCAACGCGACCTCGCGCGTCGCGCCGCAATGGGCGACGCCGCAAAGCAAATGAGCCGGCGGCAGTCGCCCCGCCTGATGAAATGAAAGACGATTCGATGAACACGGAGTGTATGGCATGAAATTCAAATTCGACTGGTTCATGAAGGGCATGCTGGTCGCCGTCGCGCTGGCTTTTGCCTGGCCCGAGCCTGGCGCGCGCGGCGGCTTCCTGCATCCCGAACTGCTGACCAAGGCCGGCATCGCGCTGGTCTTCTTCCTCAACGGCATGGGACTGAGCCTCGCTTCGCTGCGCGACGGCGCGCTGCGCTGGCGCGTCCATCTGTTGATTCAGCTGGCGACCTTCCTGATCTTTCCGGCGCTCGGCTGGCTGCTGCTGCAAGTCACCGGGTCGTGGATGACGGCCGATCTGCAGATCGGCTTCTTCTATCTCTGCGCGCTGCCGTCGACGGTCTCGTCGTCGGTCGCGCTGACCGTCGCGGCGCGCGGTAACGTCCCGGTGGCGATCTTCAACACCACGCTGTCGAGCCTGATCGGCGTGCTGCTGACGCCGTTCTGGATGGCCTGGCTGCTCGGCCAGTCGTCGGCGGAAAGCTTCGCGCTCGGGCCGGTGATCATCGACCTCATGATCTGGCTGGTGCTGCCGCTCGTCTGCGGGCTGTGCTCGCGTCCGCTACTGGCCGGCTGGGCAGCGCGCAACAAGTCGCGCGTCCAGGTGGTCGACCGGCTGACCATCCTGACGCTGGTTTATACCTCGTTCGCCGATTCGGTGCAGCAGGGCGTGTGGTCCAACTACGGCCCGCTGGTGCTGGTCGAGACGCTGCTCGGTACCTGCCTGCTGTTCGCCATCGTGCTGTCGCTGATGCGACTGCTGTCGCGCGCGCTCAGCCTGCCGATCGAGGATACGATCGCCGCGGTGTTCTGCGGCTCGAAGAAGACGCTGGCCTCGGGCGTTCCGATGGCCGGGCTGATCTTCGGCGCCAACCCGGCGATCGGCCTGATCCTGCTGCCGATCATGATCTACCATCCGCTGCAACTGGCCGTCGGCGGCGTGCTCGCGCAGCGCTGGGCGCAGCGCTGAACGCCTCCCGGCCTCCCCTTGTCAGCGGAGGTGCAGAGGCAACAGCTAGAACGACGGGACGGTTACGAAGCCGTTCTTTTCGAGCATCGCCAGGCCGGCGGCAACGTCGTCGACCTTGAGCACGATCACCGCCTGGTCGGCGCTGTGTTCGAGCGAGGCGTAAAGGTATTCGATATTGACGCCCTCGTCGCGGAAGAGCGCCATGATTCGCGCCAGCGCGCCCGGCTGATCGGGCACCTCGACGGCGATCACGTCGGTTTCGCGCGCCGCGAAGCCCGCAGCCTTGAGCAGCGCGACCGCCGCGTCGGGCTGGTCGGCGACCATGCGCAGGATGCCGAAGTCGGCGGTGTCGGCGATCGAGATCGCGCGCAGGTTGATTCCCGATTTGGCGAGCAAGGCGGTGACGTCGGCGAGCCGGCCGGTGGTGTTTTCCATGAAGATCGAAATCTGCTTGATGATCATCAGATGCTCCTTCGGTCGATGATGCGTTTGGCCTTGCCTTCGCTGCGCGGGATGCTGCGCGGCTCGACCAGCTTGATGTGCGCGGAAATCCCGAGCTCGCTCTTGAGTTCGTCGTGGATGCGTTTGCGTAGCGACTCCATGCCGCTGGTCAGATCCGAGAAGATCGCTTCCTCGACCTCGACCTGGACTTCGATTTCGTCGAGGTGCGTGGCGCCGCGGTCGATGACGATCTGGTAGTGCGGCTGCGTTCCTTCGATGCGCATCAGCACGTTCTCGATCTGCGACGGGAAGCAATTGACGCCGCGGATGATCATCAGGTCGTCGGTGCGGCCGAGCAGGCGGTGGATGCGAACGGTGGTGCGCCCGCAGGCGCAGGGCTCGCGCATCAGGAAGGTGATGTCGCGCGTACGGTAGCGCAACAGCGGCGTTCCTTCGCGCTGCAGGCTGGTGATCACCAGTTCGCCCTTCTCACCGTCGGGCAGCACGGCGCCGGTTAGCGGGTCGATGATCTCGGGGTAGAAGTAGTCTTCGTTGAAGTGCTGGCCGTTCTTGCATTCGCACTCGGCGGCGACGCCCGGGCCGATCAGCTCGGTGAGGCCATAGATGTCGTGCGCGCTGATGCCGAGTTTGGCTTCGATCTCGACGCGCATGTTCTCGCTCCACGGCTCGGCGCCGAAACAGCCGGCGCGCAGCGGCAGTTCGGCGAGGTCGATGCCTTCGGCCAGCGCCGATTCGGCGAGGAACAGCGAGTACGACGGCGTGCAGGTCAGGTGCGTGGCGCCGAAGTCGCGCATCACCATCAGCTGGCGCCGGGTGTTGCCCGACGAGATCGGCAGGATGTTGGCGCCGATCCGGCGCGCGCCGTGATGCACGCCGAGGCCGCCGGTGAACATGCCGTAGCCGTAACCGTTCTGCACCGTGTCGCCCTTGACGCAACCGGCCATCGACAGCGTTCGCGCCATGACGTCGGCCCACAGGTCGAGATCAGCCTCGGTGTAGGCGCCGACCACCGGCGTCCCGGTCGTTCCCGACGAGGTGTGGATTTCGACCAGCTCGCTGCGATCGCAGGCCAGCAGGCCGTAGGGGTAGGTCTGGCGCAGCTCGTCCTTGACCGTGAACGGCAGCTTGGCGATGTCCTTGAGGCAGGTGATCGAGTCGGGATTGGCGCCGGCGCGGTCGAGTTTCTCGCGGTAAAAGGGAACCCGCGCATAGACGCGCTCGACCGTCGTCTGCAAACGCGCCAGTTGCAGCGCTTGGCGCGCCTCGTTTGAGGCGCACTCGGCGTCCCTGTTCCAAATCGGCATTGCTCTCTCCCTGATCGACTAAAACTTTCTTTCTATCAACCGTCTGCGCGGCTGTACGCCCAACAAATCAGTAATCGGCGGCCTTGCGATGGAAGACCGGCAGACTCGGCAGGCTCGGCCATTCGACCGCGTCGAGCATGTTCTTGACGACGAGGCCAAGCTCGGTGTCGCCCTCGATCGACAACTCGCGGTTGAAGAACAGCGTATCCGGGTCTTCCTGGCGCAGCGCGAGCTGCAGAAATGCCGAGAGATTGGCGGCGAACGCCAGGTCGGGCGTTGGCGGCAGCGTAAACAGCGGGCGGAACAGTCCGTCGCGATAGGTGAAGGCGGCGCGGCCGCCGGTATCCTGGACGTCGACCAGGAAAGTGCGTCCTTCGAGCAGCGTCAGGCTGTCCTCGGGAAGCAGCTTCATCTTGAGCGCGGCGTTGAGGCCGGCGGTCAGCACCAGCGCGTGCGGCCATTGCGGCAGGCGGTTGCCGACCGCCGAGACGAAGGCCGGCAGCGTAAAGCGCGGGATGGCGAACGATTTGAAGAGGCTGGTGGGCATATCGTGACTCCTTTGCGTGTTGGCGCCGGGAACCGGCTATTGCTGCTGTGCCTGTTGCTGTTGCGCGTCGATCCCGGGCCGGCCGAACCAGTAGCCGTCGACCATGCCTTCGCTGGCCCAGCCGGAGGTGTCGGGCGAGAGCGCCTCGCCGCGTCGCGCCGCGTCGTAGGCCTTGATGATTTCGGCCATGTGCTGTGGCTGCGGCGAGAGTCGGATGACGTCGATTCCCATGGCCAGCATTTGCGGCACTTGCGCGAGCAAATTATAGGTCTGCGCCGACATCGTCTGGATTCCGTTGATCGCCAGGAAAGGCTGGCCTTCGCGAGTCTTGAGCGTCATCCCCTCGGGGTGTTCGAGGCACTTGAACTGGCAGTCGTCCTTGTTGAGGCCGAAATGGCGCGCGGTGAAGCAGCGCGCCGAGAAGGCGAGCGGCAGTTTGCCGTAGGCGAAGACCTCGGTCTGCACGCCCGCCGGGCGGCTGGCGTGCAGCGTCTCGATCAGCGCGCGGCCGGCTTCGAGCGGCGGTACCCAGCGCTGCATGCCGTGGCGCGCGAAGGTCGAGAGCGTCTGCGCGTTGTAGATGTTAAGGTGCGGCCCGGCGACGAAAGCTCGTCCGCCGGCGACATTGACCGCGCCCAGGTCGTTGGCTTCGACCTGGCAACCTGCTTCGTCGATCAGCCGGCGCAGCGCCTTGAGGTCGCCCTCGGATTCGAGCAGCGCCTGCGCCGAGACGACGACTTCCTTGCCGGCGTCGGCGAGGTCGCGCGCCAGGCCGATCCAGTCGGCGACGCGCAGTTGCTGGCGGCGCGAGCAGACGACCTCGCCGACGTAGATGATGTCGATCGCTTCGATCTGAGACATCTGCGCGTAGAACTCGAGAACGTCCTGTTTTTGCCAGAAATAGAGCAGTGGGCCTAAAGCGAGTTTCATTGAATACGATCCTTCTAGCGCCACGGGCGGTTGTAGGCGCCGAGCGTCGCTTGCACGCCTTCGGAGACCTTGCCGAGCTCGGCCTGCCAGGCGGGTTTGACCTTGAACTCAGTGGCACCCTTGGCCAGCTCGTCGAGCGCGGCGCGCAGCGTACGCGTCACCTGCGCGACGTAGGTCGGGCTGCGCTGGCGGCCCTCGACCTTGATCGCCGAGACGCCGATCCTGGCGATTTCGGGCAGGATTTCAAGCACGTTGAGGCTGGTCGGTTCCTCGAGCGCGTAATACGTCTCGCCGTTGACCTCGAAGCGGCCCTTGCACAGCGTCGGGTAACCCGCCGCTTCGCCGTCGCCGTAGCGGTCGATCAGGATGCCGTTCAAGCGCGTGCTCATCTGCCCGGGCGACTTTTCCCATTTGACGAATTTGGCCGGCGAACAGGCGCCGACGGTGTTGGGCGATTCGCCGGTGGCGTACGACGAGAGCCAGCAGCGCCCCTCGTTCATGACGCACAGGCTGCCGAAGCCGAACACCTCGATTTCGATCGGCGTGTTCTTGATCACCAGCTCGACCTGCGCGAGCGTCAGTACGCGCGGCAACACCGCGCGCTTGACGCCGAATTCGCGGTGCGCGAAATTGACCGCTTCGTAACTCGTCGCCGAGCCTTGCACCGAAAGGTGCAGGCGCAGTCCGGGGTGGCGCTTGCAGGCGTAGTCGAGCAGGCCGATGTCGGCCAGGATCACCGCGTCGACGCCCAGATCAGCGGCGCCATCGACGGCGCGTTGCCACTCGGCCTCGCGTCCCGGCTGCGGGAAGGTATTGATCGCCATCAGCACCTGCTTGCCGCGCGTCTGGGCGTAGTGAATTCCCTCGACCATCGCCTTGTGGTCGAAGTTAAGTCCGGCGAAATTGCGCGCGTTGGTATCGTTCTTGTAGCCGAAATAGACCGTATCGGCGCCGTTGTCGACCGCGGCCCTGAGCGCCGGCAGGCTGCCGGCCGGGCACACCAGTTCGGGGAGTTTGTTGTGCAGCATCTAGATTCTCTTGGAGCGAAGGCGCAAGTATAGCGAGCAGGCGCCAAAACCGCATGATATTCATCAAATCCGGGCGATTTGGCGCGCGCTTTTCGGGTCCACTGCCGCGTTCGCAGAGCAGGCCGCAAAGGCCGCCAAAAGGCGATCCTGGCGGGTATCGGGTGAGCGCCCGAGCGACTATTGCGAGCTATGCCTTGGCTTCGAGCGCGGCGATCCGCGCTTCGAGTCGGGCGACTTCGTCAGGCAGACTCGCGACCTGCGCGCAGAAGCCTTCGACGTCGCCGCGGCGCGCGATGCTCGGGTTTTCCTCGGTCAAATACTCGGCGAAATTCGCTGCCAGATTGAATGCCAGCTGCTGATGCCAGCGCAGCACTTGCTTGCCGCCGGCGACCAGCCGGTGCGCGGCGATGTCGCCGGTGAGCGGCGCGAGGTCGGCCTCGATATCCCAGCGCAGATTGCGGAAAATGAAGCCCAGCGTCTCGGCGAGTTCGGCCGACCCGGCCAGGCGCGCGGCGGTAAACAGCGAGGGCCGGTCGGTCAGCGCGCGCAGCGGCGCGTCGGCCGGCAGCGTGATGGTGACATCGGCCGGCGCGTCGCGGCCGGCGGCGACGAACAGTCCGTCGCTGCTGATCGAGAGCGGCAGCGCCAGCGCGCCGAACTCAAGGCGCGCGCTCTGCCCGGCGAACGGGCTGAGCCGCGTGCGCGCCCAGTCTTCGCCAGCCAGCAGGTGGTTGACGATGGCGAGCGCGGCGTCGAGCAGCATCGTGAACTCAGCTGACCTGCTGGATTCCGGCGATCACCCAGCCCTTGTCGCCGGAGACCGGCTTGGCAAGATTCCAGACCTCGTTGAACGGCACCGCGGGCGCGCCGACCGCCTCGCGGATCATCCCGGAGAAGTGCACGCTGGCCAGATGGCGGTTGCCTTCGGTGACGACTTCGAGCAGCTCGGCGTTGAGCGTCACGACGTCGGTCTGCTGCGGTGCGTTGCCGCGTTCGTTCATTTCCATCTGGAATTCGGCGAACATCTCGGGCGCGACGAATTCACGGATGTCGTCCATGTTCTTGGCGTCGTTGGCCGCCTGCAGGCGAACGAAGTTGACCTTGGCGATGCGCAGGAAACCCTCGCTGTCGAAGCCGGCGGGAACATTGGCGGCGGTCGGCGCGGCCGCGCCGTACTGCGGCGCGGAAATCGGCTGCGGCTGCGGCGGAGTGACGCCACCCGCGCCGGCGTACTGCATGGCGTTGTCGGGCGACGCGACGGGCGCCTTGCGCGCGAACAGCAATTTGAGAACGAAAACCGCGGCCATCGCCAGCAGCGCGATCATCAGGATGTTGGCCATCCCTTCGCCCATGCCGAAGTGCGAGAGCAGCGCGGCGATTCCCAGACCCGCGGCGAGGCCGGCGAGCGGTCCCATCCAGTTGCGCTTGGGTGTCGCCGCCGGCGCGCCGACCGGCGCTTTGGGCGCGACCGGGGTCGCTTGCTGGGCCGGCGCCGTCGGTCTTGGCGCGATCGACTGGCGCTGCATTCCCAAGGATCGGCCACCACCCAGGCGCGCCGCTTCGGCGTCGCCGACCGACAGGCCAAGCGCCAGGATTACCGTACAAACTGCCATCAGTATTTTTTTCATAAGTGTCTCCGTCAGAATTTGAAACCACGATGCAAGGCAACAACCCCCAACGACAGGTTGAAGTATTCGACTTTCTCAAGACCGGCCTGTTCCATCAGGCCTTTGAGTGTTTCCTGGTCCGGGTGCACGCGGATCGACTCGGCGAGGTAGCGATAGCTCGCCTCGTCGTGCGTGATGATCTGGCCGATGCGCGGGATGACCTTGAACGAATAGAAGTCGTAGGCCGGCGCCAGCGGCTTCCAGACCTGCGAAAACTCGAGCACCAGCAGCCGCCCGCCCGGGCGCAGTACGCGCCGCATTTCGGCCAGCGCGGCGTCCTTGTGCGTCATGTTGCGCAGCCCGAAGGCGACGGTGACGCAATCGAAATAGTCGTCGGGGAAAGGCAGCTTCTCGGCGTCGCACTGCGCCACCGGGATCAGGAATCCCTTGTCGCAGAGCCGGTCGCGACCGTTGGTCAGCATCGCGTTGTTGATGTCGGTGAGCCAGACTTCGCCGCTCTTGCCGACCTTGCGCGCGAAAGCCAGCGACAGGTCGCCGGTGCCGCCGGCGACGTCGAGCACGCGCGAGCCTTCGCGAACGCCGCTGCGCGCGATGGTGAATGCCTTCCACAGGCGGTGCATGCCGGCCGACATGAGGTCGTTCATCAGGTCGTACTTCTGTGCCACCGAATCGAAAACGTCGGCGACGCGCCGGGCTTTTTCGGCCTCGGCAACCTGCTCGAAACCAAAATGAGTTTGCGTTTGCTTGTTCATACGGGCTGCTATCTGAAGACGATCAGGGGAAAATCAACGTTTGGGGCCGCACTTCGCCGCCGGCTTGGCGGGCGGCGGCGGGCAGAGCGCCGGGTCGCGGCTGCTGCCGGCGGCAGCCAGCTTGTCGAGGTAGGCCTGCCACAGCTCGTCGCGGTGGGTGCATAGCGTGTAGAGAACGTCCCACGAATAGAGCCCGCTGTCGTGTCCGTCGGAGAACACCGGCTTGATCGCGTAGTTGCCGACCGGCTCGATGCCCAGGATGTCGACGTCGCGCTTGCCGACCTGCAGCGTCTCCTGCCCCTCGCCGTGGCCACGCGCCTCGGCCGAAGGCGTGAACACGCGCAGGAACTCGAAAGTCAGCTCGAAGCGCTCGCCGTTCTCGAAAGCCAGTTCGAGGATGCGCGACTTCTGGTGCAATTTGATTTCGGTCGGAATCGGCGTATCGGAGTGAAGGCCTGCCATGACTACCTTTGTCTGTGAGCGAACGCGCTATCATAACGTAAAGGCGCAAAAAGTCGCGCACAGCTCGTAGAACGCGATGGCTGGCGGCTCCGGCAAACGGCGGCCTGTCATCAATTTGTAATCCTGCCTTAATAAACTGCTCGCACGAGATTACGGAGAACGCCACATTCATGTCTGCCACCATCCTTGTCGTTGAAGACGAGCCGTCGATTCAGGAACTCATTGCCGCGAGCCTGCAGCACGCCGGACATCTGGTGTTGCGCGCCGATAGCGCCGAGGCGGCGCTGCAGCTGGTCAACGACACGCTGCCCGACGTCGTGCTGCTCGACTGGATGCTGCCGGGGCTGAGCGGAATTCAATGCGCGCAGCGTCTGCGCGCCGCCGAGCGCACCCGCGACCTGCCGATCATCATGCTCACGGCGCGCGGCGCCGAGCACGACAAGGTCGCCGGGCTTGAGGCGGGCGCCGACGACTACCTGACCAAACCCTTTTCGCCGCGCGAGCTGCTGGCGCGGATCAAGGCCGTGTTGCGCCGGCGCGCGCCGCAGATGACCGAGGACTGCGTCGACGTCGACGGTCTGCGCGTCGACCCGGTCAGCCATCGCGTGCATGGCAACGGCCAGAGCCTCGAACTCGGGCCGACCGAGTTTCGCCTGCTGCATTTCTTCATGACGCACGCCGAGCGCGTGCATAGCCGTGCCCAGCTGCTCGACCAGGTGTGGGGCGACCACATCTTCGTCGAGGAGCGTACGGTCGATGTGCATATTCGCCGTCTGCGCGCAGCGCTCGAAGCGACCGGTCATGACCGCTTGATCCAGACGGTGCGCGGCAGCGGTTATCGTTTCTCGGCGCAGCCCGAATGAGCGCTGTGCCCAGAGGTTTGAAGCGGTGAACACGATCTGGGTGCGCACGGCGTGGCTGCTGCTGGCGATCGCCGGCGTCGTCTTCGCGCCGCTGGCAAGCACTTACGGGATGCGCTGGGGACTGGCCGCGGTGGTCGTTTGTCTGCTGCTGATGCTGGCCTGGCACCTCGTTCATCTGCACCTGCTGATGCGTTGGCTCGAAGGTCCGCTCGACGCGCCGCTGCCGCGCGGACGCGGTGCCTGGGAGATCGCGCTGGCCAAACTGCACCGCCGCACGCGCGTTCGCCAGGGCCAGCAGCAGGCGCTCGCCGAGACGCTCGAGCGCTTTCTGCGCGCCTTCCAGGCGCTGCCCGACGGCGTCATCGCCTTCGATCGCCACCAGCACATCAGCTGGATCAACGAGCGTGCCGAAACGCACTTCGCGCTGTCGGCGCAGAGCGATCGCGGACAGGCGCTGACCAACCTGATCCGCCATCCGGGTTTCGTCAGCTATCTCGACGCCGGGCGTTTTTCGGAACCGCTGATCTATCGCGGCGGTCGCGTCGACGGCCTGACGCTGATGCTGCAGATCATTCCCTACGCCGAAAACCAGAACCTGCTGGTGTCGCGCGACATCAGCCAGATCGAGCGCATCGAGACGATGCGCAGCGACTTCATCGCCAACGTGTCGCATGAACTCAAGACGCCGCTGACGGTCGTCGCCGGATTCTCCGAGATGCTCGCCGACGACTTCGAAGCGTACAGCGCGTCCGAGATCAAGCATTACCTGGCGCTCATCTGCGAGCAGAACGCGCGCATGCAGCGCCTGATCGAGGACCTGCTGACGCTCTCGGCGCTCGAGTCGGGCGGTGCCGCAGCGAGCGAAGAAGCGTTGCCGCTGGCGCCGATGCTCGAGAGCATTGTGGACGAGGCGCGCGCGCTGTCGGCCGGCAAGCACGAGATCGCGCTAAAGATAGAGACGCCTTCGGTGCTGCTGTGCTGCGCCAACGAACTGCGCAGCGCGTTCAGCAATCTGGCCGGCAACGCCGTTCGCTATACGCCGCCGGGCGGCCGCATCAATCTGGCGTGGCGCGTGGTCGACGGTTTGGGTGAGTTTTCCGTCGCCGATACCGGAATCGGCATCGCCGCCCAACACCTGCCGCGCCTCACCGAGCGCTTTTACCGCGTCGATCGCAGCCGCTCGCGCGAGACCGGTGGCACCGGCCTGGGCCTGGCGATCGTCAAGCACGTGCTGACGCGCCATCACGCGACGCTCGAGATCGAGAGCGAGCCGGGCCGCGGCAGCCGCTTCATCGCGCGCTTCCCGGCGCGCTGCCTGGTCAAGGCCTAGCAGACCGCGAAGCTGACGCGCGCGAAGTCGGGGCCGTCGTCGAGCAGCTCGCGCAGTCGGACCCGCCGGCGGCCGTCGGTATGGAGCTCGATCTCCCGGCCGCAGGCGAACCAGCCCGGGGGAATGACCAGCGACTGTTCGGCAGCCAGCGCCGCAACGGCGGGCAGCAGGAAAGCGCGCTGGAAGATCCCTTCGCCGGCGTCGACTCGGCGCGCCGCGATAGCTGCCGGAATTCCCGGCAGCATCCTGATTCCGGCGATCAGGCCACCGTTTTTTTCCTGCCTCAGCCAAGTCGCCTGTGCCAGCACGAAGCGCTCGCCGTCGTGTGGGCGCAGCGCGAGCAACTGGCCGTGAGCGATTTCCCTGCCCGCGGCGCTGCGCAGCAGGCGAAAACCGTTGGCCGACGTGTTGGCGACCTGCCAGCGGTCGAGGTGGTGGGCCAGCGCCTTGGGGCGGAGCTGCTGCAGTTGCCGGGAATCGCTGCGAACGCAGTCCGGCTGCTCGAACTCGTGACCCGAAATGAAATAGTGGATGTCGCCAAAACCGGAGCACACCCGGGTACTGGCGCTGCTGGCGTGGCGCCTGAACTGGCGCGGCGCGCGCGCCTGCGACCACGGACCCGAGAGGCGATCGAGCAGACGCAGGCACTGCTGCGGCGTGCAGTCGTCGCCCAGACCGAGCATCAACGGCGCGATCTTCTGCTGCAGCTGTTCGCGCGTCAGGCTGATCTGCCGCGCCAGGCGCGAGGTGTCGAGCCGGCGCAGATGTCCGCCGGCGACCGGGCGCAAGGCGGCGTCCTGCATCAGGTCGACGACACCCTGCGGCGACGAGTCCTCGACCCGGTGCAGGCTGACCAGCGGCGACCAGGCCACCGCCCAGCGGCGGACCAGCGCCTGCTCGCCAACCGAGAGGCTGTAACAGCCGGCCATCTCGCCGAGAATGAAGGCGAGGTAGGCTGACGCGCAGTCGGTGCGGCCACCCGCCACGAGGCCGGGAATCTCGAGCGTGGCGACGCCCCATTCTTCAGCGCTGGCGTAATAGCCGTGCAACTCGCGCCACAAGCCCGCGGGAAGCTCGCGCCGCGCGCGTTGATGTTCGACGATCGCCTGGCCGGTGTGATGAAGGCAACGGTGCAGGATCAGTGCGATCCGCTGCGCGAGACCGGCGTCGTCGTTGCCCGGCGCATCGTTTTCGGCGCAATGCGCGTAAGCGTGTGCGGTTTTGATCCACAGCGCGACGCTGCGCTGGAAAATGTCTTCTTCAAGCTCGGCGAGCGGCAGCGGCTGGTTGAGGTAAGCGCTGGCGAGCTTTTCGGCGACCACGGCGACCGGCACCCGGATGCGTTCGAGCAGCCGGAAATAGGTTTCGCCATCGGGCGGTGCGGCATGCAGGCCGTCAAGCACGCGGCAAAGATCGAACTGCGCCTGCGGCGCGTCGTCCAGCGCAATTCGCGAGATCAACTCGTCGCCGCTTTGCCGGTCGCCGATGACCGGAACGCTCGGCACCGCCGTGCGCAACTCGCTGCTTACCGAAAGATTGCTCATCCTTGCGACTCCATGCGCGGCTGGCCTGTCGCAGCAAACCACAGGCCTATTACCAAAGTAATAGCAATCTGACCGCCTCGCAAGGAAATAGATCTCGCCTTTGGCTTTTTTCTTTGGCCGCTGCGGCGCCGCGCCGGGTTTTGTTCGCCGTCAGGCTCTGCGCTGGCCACGCAGATGACGCACGGCGAGGTACAGCGACGCCGCTTGCAGCGCCGCGCAGAAATAGAACGGCGCGCCGATTCGCCAGTCGCCGCGCGGGTAATGCGAGACCAGGCCGAGCAGCGGCGCGCCGAGCATCGGCGCGACCACCGCCATCAGACCGCCGAGCGAGCTCACCGCGCCCAGCGTCCGGCCCTGGCTGTGACTGTCGGCCGCCGATGAGATCAGGCTTTGCACCGAAGCAGCGACGGTGTTGCTGAAGATATTGACGACGATCACCGCGTACATCATCCAGCCTTCGGTCGCTGCGCCCCATAAAGCATAAGAGAGCATCGACGAAACGAGACCGATGACCGCCAGCCGCGGCGCCGAAAAACGCTTGAGCAGTCGTCCGAGCAGGAATCCCTGAACGATCACCGAAACGATGCCGACCGCCGCCAGCGACCAGCCGTTCTCGAGCGGCCCCCAGCCGAACTTGAAGGTGGTGTAGAGCACCCAGGTAGTGTAGAGAACGAACATCGCCAGGTTGCTGAAGGCGACGACGCCGACCAACGGCCCGACGTCCTTGAGTTTGGCCAGCGCGCGCAAGGCGGTTGCCGGATTGGCGGCGGCCCAGCTGAAGGCGCGGCGCCGGGTCTCGGGCAGCGATTCGGGAAGAACGAAATAGCCGTAGATCAGGTTGATGATCGCCAGCGCACCGGCGACAAAGAACGGTAGCTGCAGGTTGACTGCCCCGAGCAGACCGCCCATCACCGGGCCGATGATGAAACCCAGCCCGGTCATCGCGCCGAGCATGCCGAAGCGCTTGGCGCGCTGCTCGGGCGGCGTGATGTCGGCGACGTAGGCGTTGGCGATCGCCGCGTTGGCCTGCATCGCACCGGCGACGATGCGAACGCCGATCAGTCCCCAGATGTTGGTCGACAGCGCGGTGCCGAAAAAACTCAGCGCCAGGCCGAGAAAACCCAGCAACAGCAGCGGGCGACGTCCGAAGTGGTCGGACAAGGCGCCGAGCATCGGCGACGCCAGGAAGTTCGAGACGCCGAAGGAGACGGCGACCGCGCCGTACCAGTAGGCCTGATCCGCCGCCGAGCTGGAAAAGCTGCCGACCAGCGCCGGCAAGACCGGGATGATCAGGCCGATCGCCACCAGATCGATCAGCACGACCAGCATGATGAACGGCATCGCCGCTTCGCCCGAGCGCAAGGACTTAAGCATCGCGCGCCTCCGCTTGGCTTGGTGGCTCGAACGCCGGTGCTGCAAGCTCGCGCAGATGCGCGCCGACATCGGCCGGCCAGAGCGCGATCAGCGCCTCAAAACGCGACCGGTCGGCGGCGAACAAGGCGCGCGCGGCTTCTTCAAAACCGTCGAGGCAACCGGCCATGACGCTCATGAATCGATAGCTTGCGTCTTGCGCCTGGCGAATACGATCGGCCGACGAGGCGGCGCGGCGCGCCTGCTCGACGAGCTTGCGCAAGGCGACCGACGCGCCGCCGGGCTGGCTGTTCAACCATTCCCAGTGACGCGGCAGCAGCGTCACCTCGCGCGCGACGACGCCGAGCCGCGGCCGGCCGGGACCGACCGCTGTCGTACGCTCGGGCGGACGTAGCTCGGTGGGTGGCGCCGAGACATCGGCAAACGACGGAATCCGGTTCAACACCTGTTCGACGCTGCCTCGCCAATCGATTTCGATCGTCTCGCTGGTTTGCGCGTTGAAGACCATGATCCGCGACAGCGGACGCGCATCGTAGACCGCCTTGACCTTGCGCGCGACTTCGCGCAGCGGGCCGCAGGCGATGCCTCGGCTGCCTTCAAAGGCGATGCAGTTGAGTTCGCTTTCTTCCATTTTGATTCTTCCTCGATGATTCGGAAAAATCATATTATACCCGGGTGTTATTGTTTAATAAACACCGGGTATAAATAAATGCTGCGTCTCAAAGCAGAACGCGTTCGATGCCGCCGTTATTGGCCTGCTTGATGTAATCGGCCATCCAGTTCTCGCCGAGCAGCCTTTTTGCCATTTCGACGACGATGTAGTCGGCTTGCGTTCCGCCGTCGTCGTTGTAGCGCGACAGGCCTTGCAGGCAAGACGGGCAAGAGGTCAGGATCTTGACTTCGCCAGCGAAGCCGTCGGCGCGCAGCGCGCCGGCACCTTTCTCGATTTCCTGCTGCTTGCGGAAGCGCACCTGCGTCGACACGTCGGGACGCGTCACCGCCAGCGTTCCCGATTCGCCGCAGCAGCGGTCGGAAAGGTCGACGCGCTGGCCCATCAGCTGGTTGGCCGCCTTGATTCCCGACATCGTCTGCATCGGCGCGTGGCAAGGCTCATGGTACATGTAGCGCGTGCCGGTCACGCCGTCGAGCTTGACGCCCTTTTCGAGCAGGTATTCGTGGATGTCGAGCAGCCGGCAGCCGGGGAAGATCTTCTCGAACTCGTATTTCTTGAGCTGATCCATGCACGTGCCGCACGAGACGATCACCGTGTTGATGTCGAGGTAGTTGAGCGTATTGGCGACGCGATGGAAGAGCACGCGGTTGTCGGTGGTGATCTTCTGCCCCTGGTCTGCCTCGCCGGCGGCGATCTGCGGATAGCCGCAGCACAGGTAGCCGGGCGGCAACACGGTCTGCGCGCCGATATGGTAGAGCATCGCCTGCGTCGCCAGGCCGACCTGCGAAAACAGCCGCTCCGATCCGCAACCCGGGAAGTAGAAAACCGAATCGCCGTCGTAATCGGCGGCGCTGACCTGGCGCGCGTCGCGGATCACCGGGACGACTTCGTCGTCCTCGATGTCGAGCAGCGCGCGCGAGGTGCGCTTGGGCAGTCCGCCGGGCATCGGCTTGTTGATGAAGTGGATGATCTGCGCGCGTAGCGTCGGTGCGCCGAGCGTCGCCGGCGGATGTTTGGTCTGGCCCTGGATCAGGCCGAGCGATTTGGCGACGCGGTGGGCCAGGCGCTGCCCGGCGTAGCCCCAGTCGATCATCAATTTGCGCACCAGGCGGATGGTCGCCGGGTCGGTCATGGTCAGGAAGGCCATCGCCGCCGCCTTGGCCGGGACGAACTTCTTCTTGCCCTGCTGGCGCAGGAAGTTGCGCATGCGGATCGAGACGTCGCCGAAATCGATATCGACCGGACACGGCTTGACGCACTTATGGCAGATCGTGCAGTGGTCGGCGACGTCGTTGAACTCGTCGAAGTGCTTGAGCGAGATGCCGCGCCGCGTCTGCTCTTCGTAGAGGAAGGCCTCGATCAACAGCGAGGTGGCGAGGATCTTGTTGCGCGGCGAATAGAGCAGGTTGGCGCGCGGCACGTGCGTCGAGCAGACCGGTTTGCATTTGCCGCAGCGCAGGCAGTCCTTGATCATCGTCGAGATGTCGCCGACCTCGGATTGCTCCATGATCAGCGACTCGGTGCCGAGCAGCGAAAACGACGGCGTGTAGGCGGAAGTCAGGTCGCCGCCGGCCATCAGCTTGCCGGCGTTGAAGTGGCCGTCGGGGTCGACGCGCTGCTTGTAATCGCGGAACGGCGCGATCTCGGCGTCGGTCAGAAATTCGAGCTTGGTGATGCCGATGCCGTGTTCGCCGGAAATGACGCCGTCAAGCGAGCGCGCCAGCGCCATGATGCGTGCGACCGCGGCGTAGGCGGTCTGCAGCATCGCGTAGTCGTCCGAGTTGACCGGGATGTTGGTATGCACGTTGCCGTCGCCGGCGTGCATGTGCATGGCGACGAAAACGCGGCTGCGCAGCGTTTCCTTCTGGATCGTCGCGATTTTCTCGAGCACCGGGCGGAAGACGTTGCCGTCGAATACGGCTTCGAGTTGCGGCTTGAGTTCGGTCTTCCACGAGACGCGAACCGAGTGGTCCTGCAGGCGATGAAAGAGCTGTGGTGCGCTGGCCTTGTTCGACAGCGCGGTGACATTGATTCCCAGTTCGGCAAAATGCGCCTCGGCCTGCGCGAGCGGCAGGTCGAGGTGGTCGAGCAGCCACTGCCAGCGGTTGCGGACGGTGGCGATCGCTTCCTGCGCGGCCTGCCGCTGGTCGCCGATGAGCAGCGCATTGTCGAGGTCGGCGTCGCCGCGGTGCAGCGGCAGTTCGCCGGCCAGGAAGGCGCTGAGCGAATCGCACAGCGCGAGCTTGTTGCTGATCGACAGCTCGATGTTGATGCGCTCGACGCCGTCGCAGTAGTCGCCCATTCGCGGCAACGGGATCACCACGTCCTCGTTGAGCTTGAAGGCGTTGGTATGGCGCGAGATGGCCGCGGTACGCGAGCGGTCGAGCCAGAACTTGCGGCGCGTATCGGCGTCGACGGCGATGAAGCCCTCGGCCGAACGCAGGTTGCACAGGCGGACGATCTCCGACGCGGCGTTCATCACCGCTTTTTCGTCGTCGCCGACGATGTCGCCGAGCAGCACCATCTTCGGCCGTCCGGCCGACTCGCCGCGGCGCTTGGCCTTGGTCGCGTAGCCGATGGCGCGAACGTAACGCTCGTCGAGGTGTTCGAGACCGGCGAGCAGCACGCCGGCCGAATGGCCGGCGCCGCCGGGTTTGAAATAGTCGGTGATCTCGACGATCGCCGGAACTGCTTCGCGCACCTGGCCGAAGAACTCGAGGCAGACGGTTCGCGTGTGCGGCGGCATCTTGTGCAGCACCCAGCGCGCGGCGACGATCAGTCCGTCGCAGCCTTCCTTCTGGATCGCCGGCAGGCCGGAGAGGAACTTGTCGGTGACGTCCTTGCCGAGTCCCGCCTTGCGAAACGCGTTGCCGGGAATCTCGAGGATCTCGGGCGCGCCGGCCGGCGTCACGCCGTCCTTCTGGAAACGCTGGATCTCGAAGCGCGCGACAGGCTGCTCGTGGATCTTGCCGAAGTTGTGGCCGATTCGAGTCACTTCGAGCAGCTGGCCGTTGGCGTCGACCATCTTCCACCACGCCAGATTGTCGAGCGCGGTGCCCCACAGAACGGCCTTCTTGCCGCCGGCGTTCATCGCGATATTGCCGCCGACGCACGAGGCGTCGGCCGACGTCGGATCGACGGCGAAGACGCGGTCGGCGACCGCCGCCGCTTCGGCGACGCGCGCGGTGACGACGCCGACGCCGGTGCGGATCGTCGCATAGACCTGGTCGCAGCCGGGCAAGCGCAGTTCTTCGACCGGACCGATGTCGATCAGTTTTTCGGTATTGATCACCACCGAGCGCGCGCTAAGCGGCACGGCGCTGCCGGTGTAGCCGGTGCCGCCGCCGCGCGGGACGATGGTCAGCCCGAGCTCGATGCAGCCGCGAACCAGCGGCGCGAGTTCGTCCTCGCTGTCTGGATAGAGCACGACGAAGGGGTATTCGACGCGCCAGTCGGTCGCGTCGGTGACGTGCGCGACGCGCGCCAGGCCGTCGAAAGCGATGTTGTCGCGGCGCGTGTGGCGCGCCAGCGTCTTCTGCACCTGCTTGCGCAGCGCCGCGGTATCGTCGAAGTGACGCGCGAAGCGATCGACCGCCGCCTGCGCCGCAGCGTAGAGGCTCTTGACGGTCTCGTTGCCCTGGCGCCGCTTGTCAATCTCGGCGAGCCGGTGGCGCAGCGCGTCGACCAGCGCGGCGCGGCGCGAGCGGTTGGCCAACAGGTCGTCTTCGAGATAGGGGTTGCGCTCCACCACCCAGATGTCGCCGAGCACCTCGTAGAGCATTCGCGCCGACCGCCCGGTGACGCGCTGGCTGCGCAGTTCGTCGAGGATCGCCCAGTTCTCCGCACCGAGCAGGCGAATGACGATTTCGCGGTCGGAAAACGAGGTGTAGTTGTACGGGATTTCGCGCAGGCGGACGGTCATGGCAGCAGAACCATTACTAAAGGCGCGATTTTATCGTATTGCCGCATCCCTCATGCGCCGCTTGTGTAACGGCGCCCGTGGTCTGGCGGCGACTTGCCCGGACCTTTAGTTCTGGCCCGTTTTATTCGCCATCAGTTCATTAAACTCGTTTTCGGCGTCCACCCAGTCTTCGAGTTCGTGGTTTTCGACGAAGCCTCGCTGCGCCGCGCGATAGTAGGCCGCGATGGCGATCCATCGGTCGCGGACCTCCTCGGCCAGCGATGGCTCTTCACCGGCCTCGTCGTGCTGTATTTCCCTGTTCTGGATTTTCTCGGACACCTTATCTCATCCCTTTGATTGACGGCTTTCTGGCCGCACGTCTGCTTGCCCATGCGCTTGCGCATTCGTTCGTTCAACACGGCTCATAGCCCAAACTTTACTCCCCTGAGCAGCCTTGGGGTGCGCTGGAGCACTATTGGGCGTGTCGTCGATCGAGCGGATGCGAGCGCCAATTGGCGGCGCGCGGCGTTTTTTCCCGAGCGCTCAGGGCGTACCCCAGGAGTACTTCTTCGCTTCGCTCAGGGCGCACCCCAAGAGTACTTCTTCGCTACGCTCAGGGCGCACCCCAAGAGTACTTCCTCGCTTCGCTCAGGGCGCACCCCAAGAGTACTTCCTCGCTTCGCTCAGGGCGCACCCCAGGAGTACTTCTTCGCTTCGCTCAGGGCGCCGGGAGTTCGATGACCACGCGCAGGCCGCCGCCGCCGGCGACATTCTCGGCGACGATGCTGCCGCCGTGCGCCTCGATGGCGCGGCGCGCGATCGCCAGCCCGAGGCCGAAGCCGCGGGCGTTCGTGGCGTCTGACTTGCTGCTGCGGAAGAACGGCTCGAAGACCGACGGCAGCTGGTCTTCGGCAATTCCCGGGCCGTGGTCGCGGATCACGATGCGCAACCGTCCGCTCGCCGCCGCGTGCAGACTGACTTCGACCTTGCAGCCGGCGGGGGTGTGCTGCAAGGCGTTGCGGATGATGTTTTCGATCGCGCGGTGGAGCAGTGGGCCGCTGGCATGCAGCACGACGTCGCGTTCCAGATCGTCGGCGAGGGCTATCGTTCGTCCGCTGTTGCTGGCCTCGAAGCGCGCGTCGTCGACGACGCTGGCGAGCAGCTCGCGCAGGTCGATATATTCGTCGCCCGGCGTTTGTTTGCCGGATTCGAGGCGGGCCAGGGTAAGCAGTTCGCCGACCAGCTCGTCGAGGCGAGACGCTTCGAGCCCGATGCGCTCGAGCGCGCCCTCGATGCGTGCCGGCTGCTGATGCGCGAGTCCGACCGCGGTCTGCATTCGCGCCAGCGGCGAGCGCAGCTCGTGCGAGACGTCGTGCAGCAGGCGGTCGCGGGCGGCCATCAACTGTTCGAGTCGCCCGGCCATCTTGTCGAACTCGCCGCCCAGTTCGCCGATTTCGTCGCGGCGTTCGCACATCGTCGCGCCGATGCGAAAGTCGAGGCGGCCGGCGGCCAGCGCTTCAAAAGCGTCGCGCAAGCGGCTGATCGGCGCGGTCAGGTGACGGGCGAGCAGCACGCTGACCAGCAGGCTGGCGAGAAAAGCGGCGACCAGCACCGTCGCCGGTGCCTCAGGGCCGATTCGTGGTGCCCCATGACCGCGCGTTCGATCACCTCCCGGCCGGAAGACCAGATAGCTTTGTCCCTGCGGACTTTGCGCCAGCCGTGCGCCGCGCGGCGAGTCGTCATTGACGATGTCGCGCGCCTGCGCCAGCATCTCGGGGGAGACGGCACGGCCGATCAGGTCCTGGCCGCGCTCGTCGACCACCAGCGGCGGGCCATATTCGTTGGTCGGCCAATGCTCAAGCAGCCGTCCGAGCTGGGCTACGCCGCCGGCTTCGATGCTGGCCGCGACGATGCGGTTAACGAAGCCCGAGCGCGGATCCTGGGCGACCGACGACGCTTCTTCGAAACGCGACTGGTTATGAACGATCAGCGCGACGGTGACGCCAGCGACGGTGAGCACCAGCGACAGCCAGATGCTCGCGAAGATCTTCCAGAAAAGCTTGCTTTTAAGCATCGGCGTCAGACCAGGATCAGTTGATAGCCGATGCCGCGCACCGTCTGCACCGGCGAGCGGCCATCGTCGAGCGGGCCGAGCTTTTGCCGCAAGTTGCTGACATGCACGTCGATGCTGCGGTCGTACCTTGTGAGCGCGCGGCCCAGCGCGTGCTCGCAAAGTTCCTGCTTGCTGACGCTCTGCCCGGCATGCAAGGCGAGCAGTTCGAGCACGCCAAATTCGGTGCTGGTCAGGTCGAGCACGGCATTGTTCCAGCTGGCTTGGCGTTGCTGCGGCGACAGCCAAAGCGGGCCGAGTTCGATCGCCGGCGACGGCCCATTGCGTGGCGCGCCGCTCTCGGTGCGGCGCAGAATGGCGCGAATTCGCGCGACCAGTTCGCGCGGCGTACACGGCTTGGGAACGTAGTCGTCGGCGCCGAATTCTAGGCCCAGTACGCGGTCGATGTCGTCGCCACGCGCGGTGAGCATGATCACCGGAACGTCGCTCTGCTCTCGGATCTTGCGTAGCGCATCGATGCCGTTGAGGCGCGGCATCATGACGTCGAGCACGACGATCGAAAAAGCACTGGCCAGCGCAGCGGCGACGCCAGCCTCGCCGTCGTGGGCGCAGCTGACTTCAAAGCCGTCGGCGGCGAGGTAGTCCGCCTGCATCGCGCACAGTTCCTTGTCGTCATCAACCAGCAGTACCTTGACCATCACCAGCCTCCTTGTCGCCGATTATAGATGGCGCGAAAGATCCGCTTGCCGCTCTTTACGCAACCTTACCTTGGCGAAACGGCGCTTTACATTGCTCGCGGGCACACTGGCGGTGTCGACAAAATGACTTTGCGTATTCACACCTCAGAAAAGGAAAATCTATCATGAAAACCAGGACCCCGATTTCCCGTATCATCGCCGTCAGTGCGCTGGCGCTGGGCATCTCAATCGCGGCGCCGGCTTTCGCCGCCAGTCAGGATCAGTGTGCGCGCGGTCAGAACGACCGTTTGCCGATGGAAATGCACCACCGCGGCGGCCTTGGCGATCTGCACGGCATCGACCTGTCGGCCGATCAGGTGGCGCAGTTCGGCAAACTGCGCGAGGCAGAAAAGAAACAGATGCGCGAACAAGGCCAGTCGCTGCGCGACCAGCACGATGCCTTGCGCAAGCTGGTGATGTCGGATGCCTATACGCCCGCTGCCGCTGCCGAACTCATCGCCAAGATCACGGCTACGCAGAGCGAGATGGCCAAGCTGCGCGCCGAGCACGGCAATCAGCTCTACAAGCTGCTGACGCCCGAGCAACGCACCAAGCTCGCGCAGAACGAGTTGACCGGGCACCGACCGATGGAACGCGGTAACAAGCGCTGATCATCCATGCCGCCGGGTCAAGCCGCCATCTGACCCGGCCCCTCAATTTTTGCCCAAGGTGTTGTCTTGAAACGAACTGCCCTTCCGCTGTCGCTGTTGATCGTCATCCTCTGGGCCGCTCTGCAGCCCGCCGAAATTCTGAGCTTCGCCGCGCCGTTCCTCGCCATGCGCAAGGCGCTGACCTCGCTGACCGGCGCCTTGGCGCTGGGCTGGATGGGTATCTGCATGGTTCTGGCGCTGCGCCCGTCGTGGCTCGAGCGAGCGCTCGGCGGACTCGACCAGCTCTTTTACGTTCACAAATGGGTCGGCATCGGCGCTGTGCTGCTGGTCGTCGCCCATTGGCTGTTGATCCTCTCGCCGCGCACGCTGATGGCCTGGGGTTGGGTCGAGACCGTCGCGCGCCGCCCGCACGGGCCGCGCGGCGGCGGGCAGTCGCTGGTTGGTTTGGCCAAGGAAATGGGCGAATGGTCGGCCTGGCTGATGATCGCGCTGGGTATCGTCGCGCTGCTGCGCTTTGTCCCCTACGGCTGGTTCCGCAAGCTGCACAAGGGCTTCCCGGTGGCCTTCCTGATCGGCGCTTTCCATAGTGCGGTGATGGTTCAGAAGGATGTCAGCGGTACGCCGTTCGGCATCCTGATGCTGATCATCGCGCTGCTCGGCAGCGTCATCGCGGTGCACTCGCTGATCGGCATGATCGGACGTCAGCATCAGCACCGTGGCCAAGTCGCCAGCGTCAGCAGCAGCGCCGCCGGGGTCATCGAGCTGCAAGTTGCGCCAGGCGCCGACTGGCCCGGGCATCAGGCCGGCCAGTTCGCGCTGCTGACGCTCGATCACCAGGAAGGTGCGCATCCCTTCACCATCGTTTCGGACTGGCGACCCGGCGCTAATCTGCGCTTTGCGATCAAGCCGCTGGGCGACTACACGCGCACGCTCGCCACTCACGTCAAGGCCGGCGACGCGGCGACGGTCGAGGGGCCTTACGGCCGCTTCGACTTCGGCGACGCTTCCGATCCGCAAGTCTGGGTCGCCGGCGGCATCGGCGTCGCGCCGTTCATGGCGCGTCTCGAAGCGCTGGCCAGCAGCGCAAATCAGCAGCAGCGCCACATCCACTTCTTCTACAGCGTGCATAGCGTCGAGGAAGCGAGCTTTCCGCAGGGGCTTGAGGCGCTTTGCCAACGCGCCGGGGTGACGCTCCACCTTCGCGTCACGCCGCGCGACGGGCGGATCAGCGACGACGATATCGGTCAATTCGCTCAGCAATCCCGTGGCGTCTGGTTCTGCGGTCCGGCCGCCTGGGCGCGCTCGCTGCGTGATTCCTTGCGGCGCGATTTTGGCCTGCTGCCGCAGCAGTTCCATCGCGAACTGTTCGAATTTCGCTGAGCCGCGTGCCTTGCGGTCGTCAGCCGGCAATATTCCCGGTGTTCATTCGTCTACCAATGCTGCCGGTCGAGACGGCTTGTTCCCAGAATGTTCGCTGACGGTACAAACCGTTACCAAATAAGCTCGAAACCTTCTTGACCAAGTTAGAATGATCGTTCAGTCTAGCGCCTTCAAGAATATCCTAACCCGCATTTGTCACGCTTATCCTTTCAGAAAGTCGATGATGGAACCAATCCCTTTCCTGCCGTCAATCAAGTCGGCTGGCGCAATCGCCCTCATTTGCAGCGCCGCGTTCATCGCCGGCTGCGGCGAATCATCGACTGGAGCGCCGAAAGCGCTGGCGCCGGAAGTCGGTGTGTTCACGATCGAGAGCAAGCCGTTGGCGATCACCACCGAACTGCCGGGCCGCACCTCGGCCTATCAGGTCGCCGAAGTGCGCCCGCAGGTCGGTGGCGTGATTCAGAAGCGCTTGTTTGTCGAGGGCGCCAATGTGAGCGCCGGCACGTCGCTCTATCAGATCGACCCGGCGACCTATGAGGCCGCGGTCAACTCGGCCAAGGCGGCACTCGCCAAGGCCCGCGCCAATCTGCTGACGAGTTCGCCGAAAGTCGCGCGTTACAAGGAACTGGTCGAAATCGAAGGGGTCAGCCGTCAGGAATACGACGACGCCGTCGCCGCCAACGAGCAGGCGCAAGCCGACGTCGCGACGGCGCAGGCGGCGCTCGACGTGGCCAACATCAATCTCAAGTACACCAAGGTACTGGCGCCGATCGGCGGCCGCATCGGGCGCTCGAGCGTGACGCCGGGTGCGCTGGTCACCGCCAGCCAGACCACCGCCTTGACCACCGTGCAGCAACTCGATCCGATCTACGTCGACGTCACGCAGTCGAGCAATGACTTGCTGCGCCTCAAGCGCGAGCTGGAGAGCGGTAGCCTCAAGAAGAACGGGCAGGCCAAGGTAACCTTGCTGCTCGCCGACGGAACGACCTACGCCGAGTCGGGCAAGCTGCAGTTCGCCGACGTCACCGTCGATCAGACCACCGGCAACGTGACGCTGCGCGCGCTGTTTCCCAACCCGAAATTCGACCTGCTGCCCGGCATGTACGTTCGCGCGGTGCTCGAAAACGGCGTCAATGAAAAAGCCATCGTGGTGCCGCAGCAAGGCGTGACACGCAACCAGAAAGGCCAGGCCACGGCGCTGGTGCTCAACAAGGAAAACATCGTCGAGCCGCGCATCCTGGAGACCGGCGGAACCATCGGCGACAAGTGGCTGGTGACTTCGGGACTCGCCGACGGCGACCGCGTGATCATCGAAGGATTGCAAAAGGTCAGGCCGGGCGCCCCGGCGACCGCCGCCAAGCCGGCACCGGCGGGCGCCGCAGCTGCGACTGCTCCTGAGTCGAAAAAACCACAATAATCCAGGAGAATTTAATGGCACGTTTTTTCATCGATCGCCCGATCTTCGCCTGGGTCATCGCGATCGTCATCATGCTCGCCGGCGTGGTGGCGATCTCCGGGTTGCCGATTTCGCAGTATCCGAACATTGCGCCGCCGTCGATTTCGATCAGCGGGACTTACCCCGGCGCTTCGGCCAAGACGGTCGAGGACGCGGTGACCCAGGTCATCGAGCAGAAGATGAAGGGAATCGACGGCCTGCGCTACATGTCGTCGAGCAGCGACTCGAACGGCGGCATCAGCATCACGCTGACCTTCACCAATAGCACGAATCCAGACATCGCGCAGGTGCAGGTGCAGAACAAGCTGCAACTGGCGACGCCGCTGCTGCCGACGGCGGTGACGCAGCAGGGCCTGGTCGTTTCGAAAGCGACCAAGAACTTCCTGCTGATCCTCGGTTTCGTTTCCGAGGACGGCAGCATGCAGCAGATCGACCTCGCCGATTACGTCGCCGCCAACCTGCTTGATCCGCTGTCGCGCATCGAGGGCGTTGGCGACGTCACCCAGTTCGGTTCGCAATACGCGATGCGCATCTGGCTCGACCCGGCCAAGCTGCAAAGTTATCAGCTGACGCCGGCCGATGTGACGAGCGCGATCACCGCGCAGAACGCCGAGGTTTCGGCCGGCGCGCTGGGCGGCACGCCGTCGGTCCCCGGGCAGCAGCTCAACGCCACTGTTTCGGCGCAGAGCCGGCTGCAGACCACCGAGCAATTCGGCGACATCCTGCTCAAGACGACGACCAACGGCGCCATGGTCCGTCTCAAGGACGTCGCGCGAATGGAGCTCGGCAGCGAAAGCTACAACATCGCGACGCGCTACAACGGCAAGCCGGCGACCGGCGTCGCGATCAAGCTGGCGACCGGCGCCAACGCGCTCGACGCGGCCGACCGGGTCAAGGCCAAGCTGGCCCAGATGAGCAAGCTGTTCCCGACCGGAATGAAGTCGGTGATCGCTTTCGACACCACGCCGTTCGTCAAGATCTCGATCGAGGAAGTCGTCAAGACGCTCGGCGAGGCGGTCGTTCTGGTCTTCCTGGTGATGTACCTGTTCCTGCAGAACATCCGCGCGACGCTGATTCCGACGCTGGCCGTTCCGGTCGTTCTGCTCGGCACCTTCGGCGTGCTGTCGGCGCTCGGCTATTCGATCAATACGCTGACCATGTTCGCGATGGTGCTGGCGATCGGCCTCTTGGTCGACGACGCGATCGTCGTCGTCGAGAACGTCGAGCGGGTGATGAGCGAAGAGGGGCTGTCGCCGCACGACGCGACGCGAAAATCGATGTTCCAGATCACCGGCGCGCTGGTCGGCATCGCCATGGTGCTCTCGGCGGTGTTCATCCCGATGGCTTTCTTCACCGGATCGACCGGCGTCATCTACCGCCAGTTCTCGATCACCATCGTCTCGGCGATGGTCCTCTCGGTGATCGTCGCGCTGGTGTTTACCCCGGCGCTCTGCGCGACCTTCCTCAAGCCCGAGAAGAAGGGCCACAAGGCTTCGAACGTCGGCTTCTTCGGCTGGTTCAACCGCAGCTTCGAACGCAACAGCGCCAAATACCAGGGCTGGGTCGGCGTGCTGATCCGCCGCGGCGCTCGCTCGATGCTGATCTACGCCGCGTTGCTGGTGGTGCTGGCGATCGTCTTCCTGCGCCTGCCGACGTCCTTCCTGCCGGCCGAGGACCAGGGCGTGCTGTTTACCCAGGTGCTGCTGCCGACCGGCGCGACGCAGGAACGTGCGCTCAAGGTGATGGAGAAAGTCGAGCAGCATTTCCTGGTCGATCAGAAGGACGCCGTCGCATCGATCATGTCGGTCGTCGGTTTCAGCTTCGGCGGCAACGGGCAGAATGCGGGGATGGCCTTCGTCCGGCTCAAGGATTGGGATGAACGCAAGGGCGCGGCGTTGCGTGCGCCGGCGGTCGTCGGCCGCGCCATGGGCGCTTTCTCGCAGATCAAGGACGCGATGGTTTTCGCCTTCGCGCCGCCGGCGGTGCTCGAACTGGGCAACGCCAGCGGCTTCGACTTGATGCTGCAGGACCAGGCGGGCCTCGGCCACGACGCGCTGATGGCGGCGCGCAACCAGCTGCTCGGCATGGCGGGCAAATCGCCGCTGCTCGCCGGCGTTCGGCCCAACGGTCAGGACGATACGCCGCAGTACAAGCTCACCGTCGACCAGCGCAAGGCGCGCGCGCTCGGCCTGTCGCTGTCCGAGGTCAACAACGTGCTGACGACCGCCTGGGGCGGCGCTTACATCAACGACTTCATCGACCGCGGCCGGGTCAAGAAGGTCTATATGCAGGGCCAGGCCGATTCGCGAATGGTTCCCGAGGACATGAGCAAGTGGTTCGCGCGCAATGGCAACGGCGAGATGGTTCCGTTCTCGTCGTTCGCCTCGGGTGCGTGGATCTATGCGTCGCCGCGTCTCGAACGCTATAACGGCGTGCCGTCGGTCGAAATTCTCGGGACGCCGGCGCCGGGCAAGAGTACCGGCGACGCGATGGCCGAAGTCGAGAAGCTGGCCGCCCAACTGCCGCCGGGAATCGGTTACGAGTGGACCGGGATTTCGCTCGAAGAGCGTGACGCCGGATCGCAGACGACTCACCTCTACGCCTTTTCGTTGCTGATCGTCTTCCTGTGCCTGGCGGCGCTCTACGAGAGCTGGTCGATCCCGTTCTCGGTGATGCTGGTGGTGCCGCTCGGCGTGATCGGGACGGTCGTCGGCAGTTACCTGTTCAAGATGTCGAACGACGTCTACTTCCAGGTCGCTCTGCTCACCGTCGTCGGCCTGGCGGCGAAAAACGCGATCCTGATCGTCGAATTCGCCAAGAGTCTGCAGGAGGAGGGCGTCGAACTCAAGGAAGCGACGCTGCAGGCGGTTCGCCTGCGGCTGCGTCCGATCCTGATGACCTCGATCGCCTTCGGCCTCGGCGTGCTGCCGCTGGCGATCACCAACGGCGCCGGTTCGGGCAGCCAGAATGCGATCGGCATCGGCGTTCTCGGCGGCATGTTGTCGGCGACCTTCCTCGGGATCTTTTTCGTTCCGGTGTTTTTCGTACTGGTGCGCGGTTTCTTCAGCAGGAAAAAGGCGCCGACCACCACCGTTTCCTTGGATGCCCAGGATGCTCACTAAGATGAAGCCCACTTTCGCAATCCGCAGCTCATTGCTGATCATCGCTTCGCTGCTCGGCGCGTGCAGCCTGATGCCCGATTATGAGCGCCCGGCCGCTCCGGTTTCGGCCGCCTGGCCGAGCGGGCCGGCGTACAAGGCCGAGACGGCGAGCGCTGCCGCCGTGCCGGCCGCCGAAATCGCCTGGCGTGATTTTTATGTCGACGCGCGCCTGCGCCAGCTCATCGAGCTCTCGCTCGCCAACAACCGTGACCTGCGCGTATCGACGCTCAACATCGAGAAGGCGCGCGCGCAGTACGGCATCCAGCGCGCCGCGCTGCTGCCGACCGTTTCGGCCAACGGCAATCAAACCGCGGCCAAGATTTCGGACAGAATGTCTTCCTCGGGCCAATCGACGATCTCGCGCGAATACGACGCCAACTTGGGAATTACGGCGTTCGAACTCGACTTCTTCGGTCGCGTTCGCAGCCTCTCGGAAGCGGCCTTGCAAAGCTATCTGGCGACCGAGGAGGCGCGCCGCGCGCAGCAGATCAGCCTGATTTCCACGGTCGCCACCGACTACCTCAACCTGGCCGCCGACCAGCAGCGCCTCAATCTGGCCGTCGAAACGCTGGCCAGCCAGAAGCTCACTTACGAGTTGAGCCAGCGCCGTTTCAAGGCCGGCACCACCTCGGGCGTCTCGATGTACGAAGCGCAGGTCAGCGTCGAAGCGGCGCGCGGCGAGGTCGCCCGCTACACCAGTCTGGTCGCCATCGACCAGAACGCGCTGACGCTGGTCGTCGGCAGTACGGTGCCGAGCGAGCTGTTGCCGTCCGACGTGATCGGCGCGGTCACGACGCTCGCCGAAATTCCGGCGGGCTTGCCGTCCGACCTGTTGCAGCGCCGTCCCGATGTGCTCCAGGCCGAGCGCAGTCTGCAGGCAGCCAACGCCAACATCGGCGCGGCACGCGCCGCGTTCTTCCCGAAGATCACGCTGACCGGGACGACCGGCGTCGCCAGCCCGACGCTGTCAGGTTTGTTCGACAGCGGTACTTCGGCGTGGACCTTCATCCCCAAAATCAGTCTGCCGATCTTCGACGGTGGCGTGAATTTCGCCAATTTGACGATCTCCAAGGTTGATCGCGACATCGCCGTGGCGAACTACGAAAAATCGATTCAGACCGCTTTCCGCGAAGTCGCCGACGCGCTCGCCGATCGCGGCACGCTCGACGAGCGCCTGGCAGCGCAGCAGGCGCTGGTCGAGGCGAGTTCGAAAAGCTACCGCATCTATGACGCGCGCTATCGACTCGGTGCCGATTCGTACTTGAACGCGCTGATTTCCTTGCGCACGCTGTATACGGCGCAACAGAACCTGATCACCTTGCAATTGACCCATTCGACCAATCGGGTGACCTTGTACAAGGTGCTGGGCGGCGGCTGGCGCCCGGAAGCTGTCGTGGCGGCCGATGACCGTGGGTAGTGGTCTCCGATGGCCGGGTCGCCCATCCGGCCATCTGATCGGGGGCGTGTCATGAGCTTCTGCGGGAAAAAGCATTCGGATCAGGAACGCGCGTCCAGCCGGCGAAAACAAGTGCTCGACGCCGCCGAATGCTGTTTTGGCCGCAGCGGCTTCCATGGCGCCAGCATGGCCGAGATTTCGAAGGCGGCCGGGATGAGCGCCGGGCATATCTACAACTATTTCGACAGCAAGGACGACATCATTGCCGCCTTTGTTCAGCAGAACATGGATCGTGTTTCGGCGATCATGCGCGACCTTGAGCAGCAGGACGATCCGCTGCAGGCAGTGCTCGATGCCATTGAAGACCATGTCCGCGAAGCGCTCGACCCGTGCATCTGGAAACTGCCACTGGAAATCTACGCTGAGGCGTCGCGCAATCCGAAAATCGCGCAGCTGGTGCAACAGGCCGACCAGCACTCCCGAGCCCAGTTCGTCGCCATTCTGAAAGCCGGCCGCGAGGCGCGCGGACTGGCGACCGATGGCGCCATTCTCGACAGCCGCTGCGATGTTCTGATCGCCATTTTCGAGGGGCTGCCCTTGCGCGCGCTGCACCACCCCTCGCTCAACGAGGCCGCAGTGGCTGCGGCGGTTCGCTTGGCGGTGGCGCCCTTGCTGTTCGGTTAGTGAGCGGCGGCGTATTTCAGTAACCTGATTTTCATCCCCGCGCGTTAAACTGATGCGCGGCGGGGCGACCGCCCATGGCAAAATTGGAGTCGCCTCGAACAAACGATCAGGATACGACGCCATGCGCAATTTCGACATCAACGACCCGGAAACCAGCGCCTTGACTCCGGAGGACCTCAAAAAGGTTCTTTCCTCAATCGATATTCCGGTGTGTCCGGTGGTCGTGACGCAGGCGTTGGCCGAGGCGCTCAAGGATGAGCCGGACCTGCGCATCCTGGCCAAACTGGTGGCGACCGATCCGAGCATGTCCGCCGCAGCGCTCAAACTCGCCAATTCGGCGCTCTATCGCTCGGGTACTCCGGTGACCAGCGTTCGCCACGCGCTCGACCGACTGGGGACCAAATCGGTGGTCTGCATCGTTGTCGCGGTCGCTCTGCGTTCGACCGTCGAGGGGCTGCCGGCCGCCTGGCTCAACGACTTCTGGCAGCGCGCGACGCAGGTGGCGGTGATCTCAGCGCTGGTGGCGCGGCGCCAGTTCGGTATCTCGCAGGACGCAGCCTATACCTTTGCGCTCTTTCACAACGCCGCGATTCCGATGATGATGAAACGCTTCGCCGACTACGGCAAAGTGCTCGAAGCGGCCAAGGCCGACGGGCGCCTGCTGGTCGATGCGGAAATAGCCTTCTTTCCGTGCACCCACCCGATCGTCGGGTCGCTGATGGTGCGCAACTGGGGCCTGCCGTCGACGCTGGGCCTGGCGATCCGTTTTCACCACGAAGCCGACGCCTACGAATTGCCCGACCAGACCTTGCCCGGCAGCGCCTTGTCATTGATCGCAGTGACTCACGTCGCCGAGCATCTGATCGCGCGAATTCGCGAAGAGAGTGATTACGAGGTCGGCGCCGAACTCTTTGACAAGGCGCTGGCGTTCATGGGGATTTCCGATGCCGAAGTCGACGAACTGCAGCAGCGCGTCGAAACGGCACTGGCCGAGGCCTGAGCCGCGCTCTGCCCTGGCCTCACCACAGCGCGCCCTGGGCGACCAGCGCGTAGCGCGCCGCCTTGCCGAGCGCCATGAACAGCGCGCAGGCGAGGCCATTGAGGCGCAGCCAGCCGGCGGCGACGCACAGCGCGTCGCCGACCAGCGGCACCCACGACAGCAGCAGCAGCGGTGACCCCCAGCGCTGCAGCCGCGAATGCCAGGGCCAGGCGTCGAATTTCTGCCATTGCGGCAGCCAACGCCCGCAGGCGTAGGAACTCATCCCGCCCAGCGTATTGCCCAGCGTCGCCAGCGCCAGTGCCGGCCACAAGGTTTCCGGATGCAGCTTGATGAGCGCGAAGAGGACGACCTCCGAACCGCCGGGCAGCAGCGTCGCTGACAAAAAACTGGCGGCGAACAAACCCCACAGCCCGGCTTCGGCGCTGATGTTCAACCAGGTCATGCGGCTACTGCTAGAATCATCCGTTTCCCCAAAAGAGTTGTGGCGGCCATGCACCCCGATTATCTCGAAAAAATCCTCAACGCGCAGGTTTACGACGTCGCCGTCGAAACGCCGCTCGACGCCGCGCCCAACCTTTCGGCGCGCATCGGCAACAGCATCCTGTTCAAGCGCGAGGACATGCAGCCGGTGTTCTCGTTCAAGCTGCGTGGCGCCTACAACAAGATCGCCCAGCTCTCGGCCGAGCGCCGCGCGCGCGGCGTGATCTGCGCTTCGGCCGGCAACCATGCGCAGGGCGTCGCGTTGTCGGCGGCCAAGCTCGGTTGCCGCGCGGTGATCGTGATGCCGACGACGACGCCGTCGATCAAGATCGACGCGGTGCGCCGTTGGGGCGGCGAGGTGGTGCTGGCCGGCGACTCTTACGACGAGGCCTATGCCCGCGCGCTCGAACTCGAGAAAGCGCAGAAGCTCACCTTCGTCCATCCTTTCGACGACCCCGACGTGATCGCCGGCCAGGGGACGATCGCCATGGAAATTCTGCGCCAACATCCGAAACCGATCGACGCGGTGTTCTGTTGCGTCGGCGGCGGCGGGCTGATTTCGGGCGTTGCCGCGTACATCAAACGGCTGCGGCCGGAGACCAAAATCATCGGTGTCGAGGCGGTCGACGCCGACGCCATGACCCAGTCGCTGGCCGCCGGCAAGCGCGTTCGTCTCAAGCAGGTCGGCCTGTTCGCCGACGGCGCGGCGGTCAAGTACGTCGGCGAGGAAACCTTCCGCCTGTGCCAGCTCTACGTCGACGAAATGGTTCGCGTCGACACCGACGCGATCTGCGCGGCGATCAAGGACGTTTTCGAGGATACGCGCGCCGTGCTCGAGCCGGCCGGCGCGCTGGCGGTGGCCGGCGCCAAGGCCTACGCTGCCGCGCACAAACTCAAGGGCAAGACGCTGGTCGCCGTCGCCTCGGGCGCCAACATGAATTTCGACCGCCTGCGCTTCGTCGCCGAACGCGCCGAGGTCGGCGAACAGCGCGAGGCGGTGCTCGCCGTGACGCTGCCCGAGCAGCCCGGCGCCTACCGCAAGTTCCTTTCGCTGATCGGCGCGCGCAACGTCACCGAATTCAACTACCGCTTCAACGACCGCGCCGAGGCGCACGTCTTCGTCGGCGTCCAGGTCGCCTCGCGCGGCGAATCGCTCAAGCTCGTCGAGCATCTGCGCAAAGGCGGTTACGCGACGCTCGACCTGACCGACGACGAAATGGCCAAGGCGCACATCCGTCACCTGGTCGGCGGCCACGCGCCGCAAGTCGATCACGAGCTCGTCTACCGCTTCGAATTCCCCGAGCGCCCGGGGGCGCTGATGAATTTCCTGAGCCAGATGAGCGCCAACTGGAACATCAGCCTGTTCCACTACCGCAACCACGGCGCCGATTACGGCCGCGTGCTGGTCGGCATGCAGGTGCCGCCGGCCGAGAAGGCCGAGTTTCGCAAGTTCCTCAAAAACCTCGGTTACGCGCACTGGGACGAAACGAACAACCCGGCGTACAAGCTCTTTCTCGCCTGAATGGGCTTTACCTGTTTTTACGGCCGCGCCTCGTCGTCCGCTGAAATTGTGTGCGCCGCGGCCGGCGATTCGCGACTAAACTAGGCGCCGATATTACCCGGAGGATGGCCAAGAATGCCGCTCAAAATCGCCAACAACGTCACCGAACTGATCGGCAATACGCCGCTGGTCAGACTCAACCGCGTGTCTGCCGGAATCGACGGCACGCTCGCCGTCAAGCTCGAGTTCTTCAATCCGGCGCACAGCGTCAAGGATCGCATCGCCGCGGCGATGATCGACGCGGCGTTGGCGAGCGGGAAAATCGGCGCCGAGACGATCGTTCTCGAGCCGACCTCGGGCAATACCGGAATCGGCCTGGCGATGGTCTGCGCGGCGTATGGAATCCGCTGCTGCTTCGTGATGCCGGAGACCATGAGTCGCGAGCGGCGCTTGCTGCTCAAGGCCTACGGTGCCGAACTGGTGCTCACGCCGGGGGCCGAGGGAATGCTCGGCGCGATCCGGCGCGCCGACCAGATGGCGGCTTGCGATTCGCGTTACTTCATTGCGCAACAGTTTGAGAATCCCGCCAACCCAGAGATCCACCGCGCGACGACCGCCGCCGAGATCTGGCGCGATACCGACGGGCAGGTCGATATCTTCGTCGCCGGCGTCGGCACCGGCGGCACCCTGACCGGCGTCGGCGAAGTACTCAAGGCGCACAAGCCGGGAATCAAGGTGATCGCCGTTGAACCCGACGCTTCGCCGGTGCTCTCGGGCGGCGCCAAGGGGCCGCACCCGATCCAGGGAATCGGCGCCGGCTTTGTCCCGGCGGTGCTCAATACGTCAATTTACGACGAGGTCGTTCGCGTCACCGCCGAAGACTCTTTTGCCATCGCGCGCCGGATGGCGACCGAAGAGGGGCTGCTCGTCGGCATCTCGTCGGGCGCCGCCGTCTGGGCGGCGCTGCAAGTCGCGCGCCGGCCCGAGAACCAAGGCAAGCTGACGGTGGTGATCATCCCGTCGTTCGGCGAGCGTTACCTATCGACCCAGCTCTACGCCCACCTGGACGTTTGAGTGCTGGAAAATCGACCACAACGAGCACGACGAAAGGCAAAGTTGCCTTTTCTTGAAATCGTTGTGCCCGTTGCACTCCAAGGGCGTTTCTTGCGGGGCATGTCGTTGTGGTCAAAACTGCGTTTCTAAACTGATTAAACATGATGACTTCTCCTTCCTTCGATTTCGATAGTGTGATTGACCGCCGCCACGGCGATTCGCTCAAATGGAACAAGTACGCGGGGCGCGACGTGCTGCCCTTGTGGGTTGCCGACATGGATTTCGCTGCGCCGCCGGCGGTGCTCGCGGCGCTCGAGAAGCGCCTGGCGCAGGGCTGCCTCGGTTACGCCGTCCCCTGGCCAGCGCTGGTCGACAGCGTGCTCGCGCATTTGCAGCGCCAATACGCATGGCGCGTCGAGCGCGAATGGCTGGTCTGGCTGCCGGGTCTGGTGACCGGAATCAACGTCGCGTGCCGCGCCGTCGATGGCGCGGTGCTCACCGCGACGCCGGTCTATCCGCCCTTTTTGTCGGCGCCGCGCCTATCCGGAAGGCAACTGCTGAGCGTCCCGTTGCGCCTGGCCAATGGCGGCTGGGGCTGGGATTTCGCCGCGCTGGAGGCGGCGATCACGCCCGAGACCCGGCTGTTGCTGCTTTGCCATCCGCACAATCCGGTCGGCCGCGCCTGGCGCGACGACGAGCTCGCCGAGCTCTCGGCTTTCTGCCAGCGCCACGACCTGCTCATTTGTTCCGACGAAATTCACTGCGACCTGATCCTCGACGAAGGTCGGCAGCATCGCCCGCTGGCGACGATCGACGGTGAAATGGCCAGGCGCTGCATTACGCTGATGGCGCCGTCGAAAACCTACAACATCCCGGGACTCGGCTGCTCGTTCGCGGTGATTGCCGACGAAGCGCTGCGCAGCCGCTTCACCGGCGTGATGCGCGGCATCGTTCCCGACGTCAATGTGTTCGGACTGACCGCGGCGCAGGCCGCCTATGGCGAGTCTGATGACTGGCACGCGGCCCTGATCGGCGTGCTGCGCGGCAATCGCGACCGCGTCGAAGCGGCGGTCGCCGCGATGCCGGGTCTCGCGATGAGCCACGTCGAGGCGACCTATCTGGCGTGGATCGACGCGCGCGGTATCAAAGTCGCCGACCCGGTGGCTTTTTTTGAAGCCGCCGGCGTCGGCCTGTCGCGCGGTGACGATTTTGGCTTGCCGGGCTGGGTTCGGCTCAATTTCGGTTGTCCGCGCGCAACGCTCGACGCGGCGCTGGAACGGATGGCGAAGGCGCTTGCGCTGCACGGCGGTCAAGTTTAGGCAAAACTGGCCGATACGGTCCGTATTGCCGAAGGGCTGACCAAGGCAGGCTGCGCAAAGAAGCAAAATTTCGTCACCATTGCAATACTTTCTTGGCACGCGACTTCGCATGATATTTCTCCGACAATCGTCTCTGCTCAGTGCGCCACGGTGGCTGATTCTGATCGTCGTCGGGCTGCTCGGTCTGCTGGCTACCGCTTGGGTGAGCTGGTCGCTGCATGCCGTCGAGCAGGAGCGCCTGGAATTTCGTTTCCGCTTGGCGGCGCAGGCGCGCGCCGACGAGGTGATCGACCAGCTGCGGCAACCGCTTGAGCATCTGACGACGCTGCAGAGTCTGTTCGCCAGCGTCGACCAGGTCGACTGGACGGCGTTCAAGAAATTCACCGAGCCGATGCTCAGTCAGCCGGGCGTGCGCAGTTACAACTGGTTTCCGCGGATCGCCGCGAGCGATCGAGCGGCCTTCGAGCGCCAGGGGCGGAAACTGTGGGGCGAGCGCTTTTTCATCGCTGAGCCCAGTGATGGTAGCGAGCGAATTGTCGCCGCCCGGCGCGACGAGTACTTCCCCTTGTTCTATTCGGTTCCCGAAGAGCTTGGACGCGCCAACGTGGGCTTTGACCTCTACGCCATCGCTTCCCGGGCAGCGCTGATCGACCAGGCGATTGAAGGCAATTTGCCGACGTCGAGCGACGTCGGTCCGCTCGTGGTCGATCGCAGGCAGACCGATGTCATGCTCTTGATCGCGCCGGTCTATCCGGTGGCGCAGCTTCCTGAGCAAGGCCGGCGTCGCGCGCAAGCTCGCGGCATTGTGGTGGCCTTCGTCAGCATCGAAAAGATGTTCGCGGCAGCCAACGGCGGCCTGTCCGACATCGGTTTCAATTTACGTTTGGCCGATCTCAAGCCGTCTGCGGGAAAATCGCCGCTGGCCGTCTGGAACTCGCGCCTGCCGGGAGTCGATGCGGCGACCAGCGAAGCGCCCTTGAGCTATGCAAAAGCAATCGATCTGGCGAGCCACGCGTGGTCGGTACAGATCGAGGCGACGCCCGCCTGGATCGAACTCAACCGCTCGCCGGGCCTGCGTCTTGTGCCGCTGGCGGGAATTCTGGCGACCGCTGTGCTGCTCTTCTATCTGCGCGCGCTGCTCGGGCGCAGCGCACTCGCCGATTGGCTCGAGCTCAGCCAGCAGGACAACCTCAAGCAGCGGCAAAAGTCCGAAGCTTGGGCCAACAAGCTGTCGCTGGCGGTCGAACAGAACCCGGCGTCGATCTACATCACCGACCTCGCCGGGCGCATCGAGTACGTCAACGAGAAATTCGTCGCCACGACCGGTTACCCGCGCAGCGAGGCGATCGGTCAGGACTCGCGCATTCTGCGTTTAGACAGCGTCGACGTCTCGGTCTATACGGATTTGTGGGCAACCATCGAGTCGGGGCAGAACTGGCAGGGCGAGCTGCAGGGCCGGCAGCGCGATGGAACGCTGACCTGGGACCGCGTGTGGGTCTCGCCGATCAAGGACGATCAGGGAAAGGTCACCAACTACCTGACGATCAAGGAAAATATCACCGAGCTGCGCGAAGTGATGCTGCGCCTGCACGAAAGCGAATCGCGTTTTCGCGGCGCCATGTCGGTGATGGTCGAGGGGCTGATGATTATTTCACCGCAGGGCAGCTATGTCTTTGCGAACCGCTCGGCCGAAGAATTCATGGGTTGCGCCAGCGGCGAACTGTCGGGTCGCCGGCCCGACGACTTCGCCTTTGAACGATTGCACGAAGATGGCTCGCTTTGCCTGCCGGAGGACTATCCGTCAGTCATCACCTTGCGCGAGGGGCGCGAAGTCCGTGATTTTGTAATGGGTCACCGCTACGATGACGCGAGTGTTCGCTGGTTCGAGATCAACTCGTCGCCGCTGCGCATCGGCGAGGCACAGGATTGCGGCGTCGTCTTGACCATCGCTGAGATCACCGAGCGACGGCGCGCCGACGAGCAACTCAAGCTCGCTTTCGAGGCGATCAGGCAAAGCGGCGAAGGCATCCTGATGACCGACGCGCAGCAGATCATCCTCTCGGTCAATCCGGCCTTCGAAGCGGTCACCGGCTACCGCGCCGAAGAAGTGGTCGGCAAGACGCCGGCGCTGATCGCCTCGCTGCGCCATGACCAGCAATTCCATGCGGCGATGAACGAGTCGCTCGACAATACGGGGTACTGGCGCGGCGAAGTCTGGAACCGGCGCAAGAACGGCGAAGTCTATCCGGAGTGGCTCGGCGTCTCGGTCGTTCGTGAAAGCGACGGCCGCCCGAAATATTACGTCTATATCTATTCGGACATGAGCGAGCGCCAGGCCGCGCAACAGCGCATCGAGTTCCTGGCCCACCACGACCCGCTGACCGGCCTGCCCAACCGCCTGCTGCTGCGCGACCGCATGGAGCAGGCGAAGGCGCTGGCGATGCGCATGCACAGTCGCGTCGCGCTGATGTTCCTCGATCTGGATCGGTTCAAGACGATCAACGATTCGCTCGGCCATCCGGTCGGCGACGCGCTGCTCAAGGAAGTCGTCGAACGGCTCAAGAGCTGCGTGCGCGAATCGGACACCATCAGCCGCCAGGGTGGCGATGAGTTCATCATCCTGCTCAACGACGTTCGCGACAGCGACTCGGTGTCGCGCGTCGCCGACAAGATTCACCAGCGCATGGGCGAGCCGATCATGCTCGGCAAGCACTCGCTGATCACCTCGTTCTCGATCGGCATTGCGCTCTACCCCGACGACGGCGATGAATTCGACAGCCTGCTGCAGAAAGCCGACACCGCGATGTACCACGCCAAGGGCGCCGGCCGCAACGGCCATCGCTTCTTTACCGAGCAGATGAATCGCCAGGTGGTCGAGCACCTGACGCTCGAAACGCAGTTGCGACGCGCGCTCGAGAACGGCGAGTTCGTGCTGCATTACCAGCCGCAACTCGACCTGCACGATGGCGGCATCGTCGGCGTCGAGGCGCTGATCCGCTGGAATTGCCCGGAAAACGGGCTGATCTCGCCGGCGCGCTTCATCCCGGTCGCCGAGGACTCGGGAATGATCGTACCGATCGGCGCCTGGGTGATCGGCGAAGCCTGCCGTCAGGCGCGCGCCTGGCAGGACGCCGGGTTGCCGCCGCTGGTCGTCGCCGTCAATCTGTCGGCGGTGCAGTTCCGGCGTCCCGACCTCGTCAATACGGTGATCAACGCGCTGGTGCTTTCCGACCTCGATTCACAATGGCTCGAACTCGAACTCACCGAATCGATCCTGATCCAGGATGCCGAAGCGACGCTCGACGCCGTGCGCCGTCTCAAGGCGCTGGGCGTTCGGCTGTCGGTCGACGACTTCGGCACCGGCTATTCGAGCCTGACCTACCTCAAGCGCTTCGCCGTCGACAAGCTCAAGATCGACCAGTCGTTCATCCGCGACCTGGTGTCCGATCCGGACGACGCGGCGATCGTCCGCGCGATCATCCAGATGGCGCGCAGCCTCAAGCTCAAGACCATCGCCGAAGGCGTCGAAAGCGAGGAACTGGCCAACCTGCTGCGCATCTTTCACTGCGACGAGATTCAGGGTTACTGGTTCGCGCGGCCGATGCCGGCCGATCAACTCGAAGCCTTTGTCCGCGCGCACGCAGCGAAAAAAAGCGATCTGGCCACTTCGTTCGCTATCTGAACACGCCGGCTTCGCTGACCATCGCGTCGAGGCGGACGTCGTGCGCTTCGGGGCGGATCGAGTCGACGCGCGAAAGTTCGAAACCGACGCCGATGGCGAGCGGCGCGGGATCGAGCGCGGCCAGCGTGCGGTCGAAGAAGCCGCCGCCGTAGCCGATGCGGTAACCGGCCGCGTCGAAACCGTTGACCGGCAGCAGCAGCGCTTGCGGCAGCAGAAATTCGCCGGTGGCCGGCGTCGGAATGCCGTAACGGTCAGCAAAAAGTTCGCACTCCGGCGTCCACGCGCGGAAAGCGAGCGGCGCGCCGGGCTCGACGACCACCGGCAGCAGCGCCGCGAAGCCTGGCTCACCGGCGGCCAGCCAGGCGACCATCAACGGCCGCAGATCGGGCTCGTTTTTGACCGGCCAGCAGAAAGCGACGCGGCGCGCCGAAAGCTGCGCAAAGTGCGTCTGCAGCGTTTGGCAGATCTTCGCTGAAAGCGTCGCGCACTCGGCCGCCGAAAGCGTCAGCCGGCGCTCGACGAGCTGCCGGCGCAGCGTCGCGCGGTAGCCATCGTGTCGGCCTGACCGGCTATCCGGTGTCGCTTGCGACGTCAATCCGGCGCTCATGTGGTATGCTGGAACTCAGTGTTTTCAGGGATTTCAGCTTATCATGAAGTTTCGCCTTACGGTTTTTCTGCTCGCCTTTTCGTGCCTGTTGGCGCATGCGGCGGGCGTTCCGGCCAGCGCCGACGAGCGCTTTCTGGCGGCACGCGACGCCGCGCGCGCCGGTGACCGCGCCAAGCTCGAGCGCATCGCTCCCGAACTTTCGGCTTACGAACTTGAAGCCTACGTCGATTACTGGCGCTTGCTGCTCGATCTGCCGACCGTCGACCCGGCGACGGTCAAGGCCTTCCTGGCGCGCCACGAGAAAAGCTATATCGCCGAAAAACTGCGCGCCGACTGGCTCAAGCTGCAGGGTCGCAAGCAGCAGTGGGCCGAGTTCGACGCCGAGTACCCGGCGCTCGCGCAGCCTGATCAGGATATCTCGTGTCTGGCGCTGCAGAGCCGCCGCGCCAGCGGCGATACGCGCGTCTATGACGAGGCGATGCCGCTCTGGCTCAACCTGATCGAGCCGCCCGAATCCTGCTATCCGGTGCTCGAAGGCTTGATCATCGAAAAACGCGTGCTCGCCGACCAGGTCTGGGCGCGCATCCGTCGGCAGTTCGAGGCCAACAAGCTGGCCGCCGCGCGCTACACCATGAACTATCTGCCGGCCAGCCAGACGCCCGACGCCAAGGTCGCCCAGGCGGTCAGCGACTCGCCGCTGCCGTGGCTGCTCAAAGCGCCGTCAGGACTTTCGGCCAGCCGCATGAACCGCGAGCTGGCGGCGCTGGCGATCAGCCGCGTCGCGCGCAGCGACCCGCGCCAGGCGGCCGATCTGCTCGGTCGCATCGAAAGCCAGCTGCAGCCCGGCGAAAAAGGCTGGGCGTGGGGCCAGATCGGCTGGCAGGCGGCGACCCGGCATATGCCCGACGCGCTCGAGTGGTATCGCCAGGCCGGCGATGCGCCGCTTTCCGACGAGGTCGCGCAGTGGAAGGTGCGCGCCGCGCTGCGCGCTCAGGACTGGGCAACGGTGCGGCAGACGATCGAGAAGATGCCGCCATCGCTTGCCGAACAAGCCGCCTGGGTCTACTGGCTGGGCCGCGCCTACCGTGCCGGCGGTCGCGTCGAGGACGCCGACAAGCTGTTCGCGAAAATTGCCGGTCAGCCGAACTTCTACGGCAACCTCGCCGACGACGAGCTCAACCGCGCGATCATGACGCCGCCCAAGGCGTCGTCGCCGACGCGCGACGAGACGCTGCAGGTTGCCGCCAACCCCGGCGTACAGCGCGCGCTGGCGCTCTATCGCCTCAATATGCGCAGCGAGGGGATGCGCGAGTGGAACTGGGCGCTGCGCGGCATGAGTGACCGCGAACTGCTGGCGGCGTCGGATATCGCCCAGCGCGCCGGAATCTTCGATCGCGCGATCGCCGCCGCCGACCGCACCAAGAGCGAGCACGACTATTCGCTGCGCTACCTCTCGCCGTACAGCGACCAGGTGCGCCCGGCGGCCCGCAATCAATCGCTCGACGACGCCTGGGTCTATGGCCTGATGCGTCAGGAGAGCCGCTTCATCACCAACGCCAAATCGACGGTCGGCGCTTCGGGGCTGATGCAGCTGATGCCGGCGACGGCCAAGTGGGTGGCCAACAAGATCGGCCTCAAGGGCTTCCATCAGGGTCAGGTCAACGACACCGAGACCAACGTGCTGCTCGGAACGACCTATATGCGGCTGGTCATGGAAAGTCTCGACAATCACCCGGTGCTGGCCTCGGCCGCGTACAACGCCGGTCCGGGGCGCGCCAAAAAATGGCGCGCCGACCGGCCGCTCGAAGGCGCGGTCTATGCCGAGACGATCCCGTTCAATGAGACGCGCGACTACGTCAAGAAGGTGATGAGCAACTCGGTCTATTATTCGGCGCTGTTCGACGGCAAACCGCAGTCGCTCAAGAGCCGGCTCGGCACCGTCGGGCCGCGAACGAGCGGTGATCCAAAGGCTGAGGAATTGCCGTAAAATCCGCATTTCGCAACTTATCTAATCGTCAGGGCGCCATGGAGCTCAAAAAAGTACTGTTGATCGGTGGCAGCGGTTTTGTCGGCGGTTGGGTTGCCAACCGGCTTTCCGAGCGCGGCATCCGCGTCATCATCCCGACTCGCCATCGCGACAACACCAAGCAGATCATCCTGCTGCCGACGGTTTATACGGTGCAGGCCAACGTGCACGACCCGAAGCAGCTCGCCGAGCTGATGGTCGGCGTCGATGCCGTGGTCAATCTGGTCGGTGTGCTGCACGACGGCGATTCGAGCTCGCCCTACGGCAAGCGTTTTGGCGCAGCGCACGTCGAATTGCCCAAGAAAATTCTCGCCGCGATGCAACAGGCCGGCGTGCGCCGCCTGGTGCACGTCAGCGCGCTCAAGGCGGCGGCCGACGCGCCGTCGGGCTATCTGCGCTCGAAGGCGGCAGGTGAAGCGCTGCTGCGCGCGGCGATGGATCAATTCGACATCACCGTCTTCCGCCCGTCGGTGATTTTCGGGCCCGGCGATTCCTTCCTCAATACCTTCGCCACGTTGCTCAAGCTCTTTCCGGTGCTGCCGCTCGCTTGCGGCGGCGCGCGCTTCCAGCCGGTCTATGTCGGCGACGTCGCCGACACGCTGGTCGCCAGTCTCGCCGATCGCGCGACTTTCGGCCAAACCTACGAGCTCGCCGGTCCCCGGGTCTACACGCTGCGTGAGCTGGTCGATTACACCGCCAAGCTGGTTGGCAAGAAACGCCTGATCATCGACTTGCCCGACGCGCTCGCCAAGCTGCAGGCGAGCGTTCTGGGTCTGCTGCCCCAGCCGCCGATCTCGCCCGACAACCTGCGCTCGATGCAGGTCGATAATGTGTCCGACGGCGCCCACAACACCCCGGGCTGGAATCCGCAACGCCTCGAAGCGGTCGCTCCGGCCTACCTTTCAGCGATCCGGCTGCGCCAGCGCCTCGACGGCTACCGTTGCCGCGCCGGACGTTCATAGTTCATAGGAAATTCAGATGCTCAAACTTGTCATCGGTAACCGCAATTACTCGTCGTGGAGCCTGCGGCCCTGGCTGGCGCTCAAGCAGGCCGGGTTACCGTTCGCGGAAATCGCCATTCGCCTCGAAGAATCGGGCGCCAAGGCCGAGATCTTCAAGTACTCGCCTTCGGGCAAAGTGCCGTGCCTGATCGACGGCAAAACGGTGGTCTGGGATTCGCTGGCGATCTGCGAGTACCTGGCCGAAAAAGTGCCGTCGCTGTGGCCTGCCGACGCCGCGGCGCGCGCCGAAGCGCGCTCGATTGCGGCCGAGATGCACGCCGGTTTCGGCGCCTTGCGGCGCAGCATGCCGATGGAAATCCACGCGTCGAAACCGCACGTCGTGCGTTCCGCCGAAGTGCTCGCCGACATCGCGCGAATCATCGCGATCTGGGAAGGCTGCCGCGCGCGTTTTGCCGCGCAGGGCCCGTTCCTGTTCGGCCAGTTCACCATCGCCGACGCCATGTTCGCGCCGGTCGTCTGGCGCTTCAAGACCTATGCGATCGAGCTGCCGCCGGCGGCGTGCGAGTGGGTCAAGATGATGTGCGAACTGCCGGCAATGCTCGACTGGCAGGCCGGCGCGCTCGCCGAAAAAGCCAAGTAGGCGTTCGCTAGCGCCATGCGGATCTTCACCGTCGGCGGCGCTGTTCGCGACGAGCTGCTGGGTCTGCCGGTGCAGGATCGCGATTATGTGGTGGTCGGCGCGTCGCCCGAGGAAATGCTCTCGCGCGGCTTCCGGCCGGTCGGCAAGGATTTCCCGGTCTTTCTGCATCCGCAGACGCACGAGGAGTACGCGCTGGCGCGTACCGAGCGCAAGTCGGGACACGGCTACACCGGTTTTGCCTTTCACGCGGCACCCGACGTCAGCCTCGAAGATGACCTGGCGCGCCGCGACCTGACCATCAACGCCATCGCGCGTGCCGACGACGGCACGCTGACCGACCCGTTCGGCGGCGTTGCCGACATCGACGCGCGTGTTCTGCGTCACGTCGGCCCGGCTTTCGTCGAGGACCCGGTGCGCATCCTGCGCGTCGCGCGCTTTGCCGCGCGGTTTACCGATTTCTCGCTGGCGCCCGAGACGCTGGCGCTGATGCGGTCGATGGTGGCGAGCGGCGAGGTCGATCATCTGGTTGCCGAGCGCGTCTGGCAGGAACTCGCCAAAGGTCTGATGGAACAGGCGCCGTCGCGAATGATCGCCGTGCTGCGCGAGTGCGGCGCGCTGGCGCGGCTGCTGCCCGAGCTCGACCGGCTGTTCGGTGTGCCGCAGCGCGCCGATTTTCATCCCGAGGTCGATACCGGCGTGCATGTGATGATGGCGCTCGATCATTCGGCGCGGCAGGGCTATGCGCTGGCGGTTCGCTTCGCGGTGCTGTTGCACGACCTGGGCAAGGGCGAGACGCCGACCGCCGATCTACCGCGCCATCCGGGACACGAGGCGCGCAGCGTGAGCCTCGCCGAGTCGGTCTGCGCGCGCCTCAAGACGCCGGCCGAGTGCCGCGACCTGGCGCGGCTGGTGGCGCGCTATCACGGTGACATCCGCCGCGGTCCGCAGCTGCGCGCAGCGACCATCGCCACGCTGCTCGAGAACGCCGACGCGCTGCGCCGGCCGCAGCGCTTCCGGCAGCTGCTCGAGGCCTGCCTGTGCGACCACCATGGCCGGCTGGGCTGGGAAGACAAGATGCCGCCGGCGCCCGACCTGTTCGAAACAGCGCTCGTCGCGCTGCGCGCCGTCGATGCGGCGTCGATCGCCAGGAGCTGCCAAGATTCGACGCAGATCGCCGAGCGCTTGCACCAGGCGCGCGTCGCCGCGGTCAAAGAGGCGCTGGCGCTGGCCGAGTGATCGCTGGCGGCGGCAGTCGGCGCACCATCAGCAGCAGTACGGTTGCCAGCCAGCGCGCGATGCGGCGCATCAGGCCGCCAGCAGCGCGAGCGCGGCGTCGCTGTCGGCCGCGATCTGGAAGTTGGGCAGGAAGCCGACCAGCGTCAGCGTATCGAGCACCGCCTGATCGAGGCCGCACAGCACCAGAGCGCCCTCGAGGTCGGCGGTCGTCGTCGCCAGCACCAAGAGCATGCGCAGCCCGCTACTGGCCATATAGCTCACCGCCTTGAAGTCGAGCGCCAGGTATTTCTGGCCGCTGCGGATCTTCTCCAGCAGCCGCGCCTGGAGGGCTGGCGTCGTCGACGCATCGAGCTTGCCTTCGAGTTCGACGACGACGCAGTCGCCGCGGATTGTTTCGCGAAAATCGGTCATGGTATTAACCTAGCAAAAGCAGTTAGCCACGGGTTAACGGAGAGCACGGAGTAAAAACAACGAGTTGCATGGTTTCGGGCAAACACCTTTTGGGTGATATCAGGAATACCTCAAGATTGCCTTTTCTCCGTGCTCTCTGTGGTTCCGAACTGAGGTTTCAAGGTTCAAGGTTCATGGCCCGTCTCCCTAAGGAAACAACTTTCAGGTCGGCGAGCCCGGCGCAGCGGCAAGCCCTCGGCGGCAGACCAGGGTCAGGATATTGGTGTTGGCGATGCGTTCCATGCGCACCTCGTCGCAGGCGTTGCGGATCAGCACCCAGCCCAGCCCGCCGATCGGGCGCCGGGCAAGCGGCGCCGCGAGATCGACCGGCGGCAATTCATGCGGATCGAATACCGGTCCTTCGTCCTCGAAGCGGATGACCAGTGCCTCGCTGGTGCTGCCGAAGAAGACGCGGAAAGATCGGCTCGGATCCGCAGCGAGCGCGTGCGTGATGATGTTGGTGACGACTTCGCAAACGGCGAGAACGATTCTCTTGGCCGCCGCGTCGTCAATTTCGCATTGCCTGGCGCAATCGTCCAGCGCGTCGACGACCACTTCGATATTCGCCAGCTCAGCCGCCAGTTCGAGCGCGTTGACCGGACCGCAGGCGCGCGCCAGCAACAGCGTGATATCGTCGAAACGCTTGCCGTCGCCTTGCCAGGCGCCGACCTTGGCCAGCACCTCATCGCTGATGCCGGCCAGCGGTCGGTCAGCGCGGCTGGCCAGAATTTCGCTGAGACGCGCTTCGCCGAACTGCTGGCCGTCGGGCGCCGGCGCCTCGGTGATGCCGTCGGTGTAGATGGCCAGCAGGTCGCCGGCGCAAAAAGGCGATTCGCTCTCGCTGTAGCGCTTTCCCTTGAGCGGCCCGAGCGCTGGTCCGCCGAGCCGCGCCAGGCGCTCGCTGTGGCCGTCGGCGCGGATCAGCAGCGGCGGATTGTGGCCGGCGTTGATCCAGCGCAAGGTCTGCCGGACGGGGTCCCAGAGCGCGAAGAAGAGGGTGACGAACATCAGCTCGGGATTCGAGCGCGCCAGCATGGCATTGACCTGCGCCAAGGCATCGGCGGGCTCGAGCACCGACGCCAGGCTGCGCAGCAGTTGGGCGGCGCGCGCGGCAAACAGCGCGGCCGAGACGCTCTTGCCCGAGACGTCGCCGACCATCAGCGCGACGCGCCCGTGCGGCAGCGGAAAGTGCTCGTAGAAGTCGCCCGCCACTTCCCTGGCCGACAGCATGCGGCTGACGATGTCGCCACCCGGCAGATCGATCGGGCCGGGCAAGGACGATTCCTGAATGCGCCGCGCCAGATCGAGCTCGCTGGCCTCGCGCTCGCGCTCGCCGATCAGCTGCTCGGAACGACGCATCGAACGGTCGACTTCGGCGACCATGTTGTTGAAGGCGTCGATGACGTCGGCCGTCTCGTCATTGCTCACCGCCGGCTGCAATTTGACCAGGAAGGACCCGCTTTGCATGTCGCGTACGCCGAGGCGCAGCACGTCGAGGTTGCGCGTCGCCTGACCGGCGCTCCAGCGCAGCAGCAGCCCCATGCCGAGCATCGAAAAAAGCCCGAAGGAAGCAATCCAGAGGCTCAGCGACAAGCTCTTTTCCTTGATGGAACGCACCGGAATGGCATAGATCAGCTGACTCGGGTTGTGCTGCAGCTTCTTGAACATGATCAGCGTTTCTTCGCCGCTGTAGGGATTGGCGGTGACAAACCAGCCCTCCGGATTGTCCGGGTCCTGGATCTGCGCAAACCCGCTGAAGGCGTCGGGGCGCTCGGCGACCTTGGCCATCATGCGTGCGTCGGCTTCGCTGTTCCCGCGGCTGCCGGTCGTCACCACCAGCACCACTTTTTTTCCCGGACTGATCAGGTAGATCTGCGCTTCCTGATAAAGGTCGATGCGGCGAAAGAAGTCGCGGAAGACATCGGTGCTCATGTCGATCGACACCACGCCATCGAAGTGGTTGCTGGCGCCGCGCAGGTGGTAGATCGGTACCGAGCAGGCGACGACGGGCTCGCCTTCGGTCTCGGGGGCGACGAAGCGGTCGCTCCACAGGCCGTCAAGCCATTGCTCGCCGCTGACCCGGTGCACGGGCTGGTACCAGTGCGTCCCCGGCGCGGCGGCGTCGACTGGCGAATAGGTAAGCTCGCTGCGAACGAATCGACCGTCCGCGTGGCGCCGCACGTAGAGTCCCTGGGTGGCGGCGGGGCCAACCCGGCCATCCGCTTCGAAGGCGACGCGAATTCCCGATGCCTTGGGCAAGCGCTGCAGCGCGCGTTCCATCATCTCGAACCAGACCGTTCGATCCTTTGGCGACCATTGCTGGATCTCGTCGGCCAGGGCCATCGCCTGCTGCCTGGTGGCTCTGATGTCAGCGTCGCTGCGGCTGACCGTGGTGTCCAGATAATTGTCGATCTCGCGGATCTGCTGAGCGAACAGCGCTTGCCTTTCGATACTGATCACGAACGGCAGGATCGTCAGAAAAATGGCGGCCGTGCACACCAGCGCGAGAACGGTGAACCGGGTCTTGAGCTGGCGCGGCAGGAATCGTTCAAAACCCATGATCAGTTGCCTACGCTCGAGCCTTGGCGTTGTCGCGCAGGCGATTGATGATCTGCGTACGGACCAGGTTGAGCGCGCTCTTCATGGTGTAGAGCCGGTTGATTTCTACCGACGAAATCCAGCTCCCGGTGGTCTCGGCATCGAGCGCGTTCAGTTGATCGACGAGCGTTTGCAGCTCGCCATTGGTGCGAGATTCCGCCGCGCTTTGCTCGATCCTTTGAATGTCGCTATAGGCGTCGCTGATCAGCAGCACCGATCGCATGTGCCGATAGCTTGGGAACAGTTTCAAGAGCGGATAAATGACGGCGATCGATCCGACGATCAGAAACCAGAGTCGATCGACGTAATTGACCAGCCACAGCGGCAGACTGTCCTTGAAAGCCGGCGGGCCTTCCTCGTAAAATCGTTTGGCGATCGGGCTCAGCGGTACCGCGTGATCGATGTAGGCGGGGAAAAACTCGGGGTCGGCGAAGAACTGATCGATCTCGTTGCCGATCCTGTCGGCGGCCAGCAGAAAGATCTGCTGAACGACCGGATGCATGTCGTCCTCGACCAGCAAGGTAACCGTCGAGGCCAGCATCTGGATGTCGTGCGTCGGATTGTGCGCCTGCAGGTCGAGCGAGCCCATCGGGATCGAAACGGTCTTGAGGAAGGGCAGCTTTTTGACATACGCCGGCGCGTAGGCGAAGTTGGCGATGTGCAGATCTTTCTGGGCCAGCAGTTTTTGCACGACCTGCCCGTCGATGCCGTCCATCAGGAACATCGCGTCGATCTCGCCGCCGATCAGCTTGTCTGCGGCAACCTGGCTGGTGGCCTTGAGCAGGTTGTCTCGCCCCTCGAGAGCGATGCCACTGAGCGCCAGCAGTTTCTTGATCATGATCTGCTCGGCGCTGCCGTCGAGGCCGACGGCGACGCGCTTGCCGGCAAGGTCGTTCAAAAGCTCCTTGTCCTCGAACTCGGGGCCGCGATAGAACAGCCACAGCGGCACGTACTCGACGCTGCCCAGCGAGAGCAGATGCGGAAATTTGCCCTTGGCGGCAACTCCGCCGACCATTAGCGCCGCATTGGCCAGCTCATCCTTGTCGGCGAGCTCGGCCAGGCTGGCTGCTGATCCCGCGGTATAGATGAGGTGCAGGTCGATCCCCTCTTCGGCAAAGAGCGGGACGAATTTCTCGCCGAGCATGCCGAATACCGAGCCTTTCTGGCCGACCGCGAGGTAGACGTCTTCCGGCGGCAAAGGCCGCGTGAACGCGACCAGGATCGCCAGGCCGGCGAGCAGCACCAGGATCCACTTCCATTCGCCTTTGATCAGTCCGGCCCAGGCATCGAGTTCCTGGGTCAGCGATTCGCGGGTATGGCGAACCAGCGAGGGATGTTTTTGGCTTGGCTTTTTGCTCATGCGTTGCACCGGTCGTAGGATTAATCGGAATGCTCAACTGCTCGTCGGTGTTTACGGATTGAGGCGCACCCAGTCGGCGACCGTCTTGTTGGTGATTCCTGATTCGAGCAGCGCACGGTCGATCTCGCCGCGCTGTTTCAGAATTTTCAAACCCTTTTGCAGCGCCGCAAAAACGGCGCGGCTCTGTGGGGCGTCCTTGTTGATGAAGAAGTGGCGGGTTCCCTCAAGCGCGATCTTGACGCCCGGGATTGGATAAAGCCGTACGCCCTGTTCTTCGATCGACAGCTCAGGCGAACTTGAGAAATCCTGCAAGGTGAAATTGGCGCGACCGGCCTCGACCATCTTGAATTGCGATGCGCGTGTCGGCGCGGAATAGAGGCTGGCGAGATTGAGGCCGGAAAGCGTGGTCCAATCGATTTCCCAGTTCTTGTCGCTCACCGCGCTGAGCTTCTTGAGGTCGTCGCGGGACTTGACGCTCAAACGCTTTTGCTTCTCCTTGGTGACATAGAGGCCTTTCTCGTAGACCCCCTGCGCGATGACCACGTCGGATTCGAGGACGTGATCGCTGAGTTCCTTGTAGTAGACATGCCACTGTGCGCTGCCGCTGCTCAGTGCGCTGCCGTTATGGGCGGACGCGCGCGCGCGTGGCGAATTGGGGACGACGAAGTCCTCGAAAACGGCGTCGACGCCGCCGAGCAGGACCGCCTTGCGAAACAGCACGTGCTCGACCGGGGCGATCGAGTCGAGGTCAGGCGAGTTGTAGTTGTTGATTTCAAGCGCGCTGCGTCCGTTGAGGAAGGCATCGACTTTCTGCTTCTCGATCGGCGTGATCGCCGATTTGATCGAAAGCGGTGCGGCAACAAGCGAGGCGCCGGCGACGAGCATCAGCAAGCAGAACCGCAGCGCGTGTTTCACGATCGAAATCCCCTGTCTGCAACCCGAAATATCGTACCAAGGGCTTGTGCCCCTTTTCTCTTGGCCACCGATCTGGCCTTGGATTGACTCCTGGCCTTTCCGCAGTCAGTTGGCGAAGTATAGTCCGCCAGCGCCGACGGCCGTCAACCGCAGGGCGCTGCCGATTCCTCGGCAGGCGCCGCGGGAAGATCGCCCGATTCGCGTCATTGCTGCTTTGCCGCGGCAATGACCTTCTTGACGAAATCGCCGATTTCGCCGTGACTCCATTTTTCCTTGACCAATTCAGCGGCCGGGAGAAATGCCGCCGAATCGGTGTAATTCATGATGATGCCGGTCGTCTTGAGCTTGAAAACCTGCCGCTCGTCTTCCTTGAGCATCAGTTCACGATGATAATGCGTCGCCTCCAGTGTCGCCGCGCGCAGCACGCCACGCTCGCGGTCGTCGAGCTTGTCCCAGGTGATCTTGCTGATGACAAACGGCGTCATCGTATACATGTGCGACGTAAAGGTCAGGTACTTCTGCACCTCGTAAAGCTTTCCCGTATAGATGTTCGATAGCGGATTCTCCTGGCCGTCGACCTCGCCGCTCTTGAGCGCCTCGTGGAGTTTTGAGAACTTTATGCTCACTGGCTGCGCGCCCAGCGCCTGCAGGAAATCGACGGTCATCGGATCGGACGGCGTGCGTATCTTCAAGCCCTTCAATTCGGCGGGGCCGAAAAGCGGACGCTTGGAGTTGGTCATTTGCCGGAAACCGTTGTCCCAGTAGCTCAGAACGATCAATCCCTGATCTGCCGACAGCCGCGCCAACTCCTTGCCGACCGGCCCTTCGAGAACATTCCAGGCGCCGATCAGCGAATGAAATAGATAGGGCAGGCCGAATGCGGAATATTGAGGAACGACTGCCGATAGCGGGCCGGTCGAATTGGCCGAAATGTCGAGTCGGCCTTCGCGTAGCGCGGTCACCATCTCGGCATCGTCACCGGCTTTCGCCGAAGGGAAAATCGTGATCTTCAACGTTCCCTTGCTGAGCGAGGCCACCTGCTGCGCAAACCTGACGGCGGTCAAATGCCGCGGACTCTCCTCGGCGGAGCCATGGCCCAGGGTCAGTGTTTTCTGTGCCTGGCTGGTGGGCGCCCACAAGGCAAGAAACAAGACCGCGAGGAGTGCAATGGGATTCATGGGTCGGCTCGATTCCAATAAAGGTGTCGAAAATGCGCCAGGTCAAAGCGGCGCGACGCTGCGAGGTGCTCATGATACATGGCCTGCCGGCGAACGAGACAGGTCGATTTATGGGCGCGCTCGACAGAAACCGGTCACGCGCCTATCATGCTTGCCCCGCCGTCGCGGTCAATCGCGGCGCACCCCGCACGCCATCGCGCGGCGAGCGGCAAGAAACGATATCGCCAAGGAGAAATTGAAAGTGGAAGTCAAAGCGGAAACGATCGCCCAACCGAAGGCTGTGGCGAAGCGTCACCCGCGCGCGCTGCGTGTCCTGCACTGGCTGATCGCCGCGCTGATCATCGCTGCGCTGGTCTTTGGCACCTTCATCATGGCGCGCCTGCCCAATAGCGACCCCGGCAAGCCTTTCGCGCTGCTCAAGCACATGCTCACCGGAACGGTGATTTTCGGCCTGAGCGTCGCCAGGCTGCTGGTCCGCGCGAAAGCGCCTCGTCTGGCGCCGATGTCGTCGGGGATGGCGTGGGCCGACCGCATCGTGCCGCTGGTGCACCGGGTTTTCGACGCGCTGGTGCTGCTGATGATCGGCAGCGGCCTGGTCATGGCGCTGGTGAGCGGCCTGCCGCAGACCGTTTTCCTTGGTCGCGGCGCGCTGCCCGAGCATCTGGACCCGGCCCTGCTGCACGCGCTGCACGTCTTCGTCGCCAGGTTGCTGGCCGCCGTCCTCGCGTTGCACGTCGCCGGCGCTTTCTACCATCAGTTCGTGCTGCGCGACGGACTGATCTCGCGCATGTCGCTACGCGCCATGCGCCGGCTCGACGGCGCCGTGTCCTGAAGCCCTTGCGTTCGGCAAAACAGGCGACTCAGTTCGACGCAATCCGACTAGAATTGCGCTAGCAGCCTTTGCCTGCGTTCAACCGCGGAGTGTTTCTGATGAGCAGTACGAGCGTTGTGGCCAAGAGCAGGCTCTATTGGCTTGCTTTGTCGCTGGCCAGTCCCGCGGCCTACGCTCTGGAACGATTTCTGCCTGCCCCGCTTGCCAAGCAAATCACTGACTGGGCCTTGCCTTCATTGATCGTCCTGGTGCTCGCCTTGGGCGTTTGCTATTACCTCTTTTCGATCAACCGAAAGCTCAGGCAGGCGCAGACGACGCTGCAGGAAAGCGAAGAGCGCTTCCGGACCTTGAGCGACTCGTCCTTTGGCGGCATCTTCATTCACGAACACGGCGTCATTCTTGAATGCAACCGGGGGTTGGCAGAGATGACCGGGTTTCGCCGTGACGAACTGATCGGCATGAACGGCTTCGACCTGATCGCGCCAGAAGCGCTCGATACCGTGTTGGACCATATTCGTCGAGGAACCGACGGCGGCTACGAAGCGCTCGGCGTGCGCCAGGACGGGGCGCGCTACGACCTGGCGATCCGCGGCAAGAGTGTGCGCTACAACGGTCGCGAGGTGAGGGTCGTCGAGTTTCGCGACGTCAGCGAACGCAAACATGCGGAAGATCTGATCAAAAACACGCTGCGCTTTCAGCAAGTGCTGATGGACTCGATCCCGTCGCCCATCTTCTACAAGGATGAGCAGTGCATCTATAGCGGTTGCAACAAGGCTTTCGAGCAATACGTCGGGCTCCCGTCGGCGCAACTCATCGGCAAGAAAGCTTCCGACCTGGCGCCGGCCGATCTGGCGCAAAGGTACGAGCAGGCGGATCGCGAGCTGCTCGACAAGCAGGGGGTTCAAAGCTACGAATCGTCGGTCGTTTTTGCCGATGGATCGCGCCACGACGTGATCTTCAGCAAGGCCACTTTTACCAATAGCGAAGGCAAGGTCGCTGGGATCATCGGTGTCATGCTCGACATCACCGAACGCAAACGCGCCGAGGAAAAGATCTACGAACTTAACCGCAATTTCGTTGCTTTCCTTGAAAGTACCAACGACTTCATTTACTTCAAGGACCTCGACAGCCGCATCCGCTTTTGCAGCCAAACCATGGCCGATATCACCGGACACCGGCATTGGCGCGACCTGATCGGCAAGCACGACCGCGATATTTTCCCGCCAGACACGGCGCAGATTTACTACGAAGAGGAATTGCCGATCTTTGGCAGAGGCCAATCCTTGCTCAACAAGGTCGACCCTTACTATGACGCAGCCGGCAACAAGCGCTGGGTCAGCACCAACAAGTGGCCCTTGTTCGACGATGACGGCAAGGTGGCCGGCCTGTTCGGCGTCAGTACCGACATTACCGAACGCCGACAGGCCGAGGCTGAGCTGGCGCAACACCGCCACCACCTTGAAGCGCTGGTGCGCTCGCGCACCGCCGACCTGGAAATCGCCAACGCGTCGCTGAGCCTGGCCAAACAAGCCGCCGAAGCCGCAAATGTCGCCAAGAGCGCCTTTCTGGCCAATATGTCGCACGAAATCCGCACGCCGCTCAACGCCATCATCGGCCTGACCCATCTCTTGCGCCGGGCGGCGCCGACACCCGAACAGGTCGACCGGCTGAGCAAGATCGATACGGCCGGCCATCACCTCCTGTCAGTCATCAACGATATCCTCGATATCTCCAAGATCGAGGCCGGCAAGCTGCAGCTTGAGCACACCAACTTCGCGCTCAACGCCATCCTCGACCACGTCAGTTCGTTGATCGCCGACCAGGCGAGCGCCAAGGGCCTCGCCATCGACATCGACCCCGATGGCGTACCGACCTGGTTGCGCGGCGACCCGACCCGCTTGCGCCAGGCGCTGTTCAATTACACCAGCAATGCGATCAAATTTACCGAGCAGGGTGTCATCCATCTGCGCGCGCTTCTTTTGGCGAACGACGGCGACGAGTTTCTGGTGCGCTTCGAGGTTGAGGATTCGGGAATCGGCATCAGTTCCGAGCAATTGCCCGGCCTGTTCAACGCCTTCGAGCAGGCCGATGCCTCGACCACCCGGAAATTCGGCGGCACCGGTCTGGGCTTGGCGATCACCCGCCATCTGGCCGGGCTGATGGGCGGCGAAGCCGGCGCCGAAAGCGTTCCGGGGGTCGGCAGTACCTTCTGGTTTACGGCGCGGCTGCAGCGCGGCAGCGGGGTCATGCCGGTTGCCCCGGCGGCCCGGCTTGAGGATGCCGAGGCCGAGCTGAGGCGGCGTCATGGCGGCGCTCAGATTCTGCTGGCCGAAGACAACGCGATCAACCGGGAAGTCGCTCTCGAATTGCTGCACGGCGCCGGCCTGGCGGTCGATACGGCGGTCGATGGCCAGCAGGCGGTGTGCCTGGCGCGCGACACCGACTACGCGCTGATCCTGATGGACGTGCAGATGCCCCATATGGACGGTCTTGAAGCGACGCGTGCCATCCGCGCGCTGCCCGGCCGCGCGGCGACGCCGATTCTGGCGATGACCGCCAACGCTTTCGACGAAGACCGCAGAGCGTGCCAGAGCGCTGGCATGAACGATTTCGTCGCCAAGCCGGTCAATCCCGAGATCCTCTACGCGGCGCTGCTCAAGTGGCTGCCGGCCGCCGCCTCGGCGGCGACGAGCGCGCCGGCCAGCGGCGCGGATGCCCCGGCGCTGCCCGACGCCGATGCGTGGCGGCGTCGTTTGGCCGGCGTTGCCGGACTCGACGTCGAACGTGGCGTGGCGATGCTGCGCGGCAATACGGCAAAATACGTGCAGATGCTGAGCCTGTTTACCGAGATCCACGCCGACGACGCCAGGTGTCTTGCCGAGAGCCTGGCGGCAGGTGATCTGGCGGCGCTCAAGGCGCGCGCTCACACGCTCAAGGGAACGGCCGGCAACCTCGGTGCGACACGGCTTTCCGAGGCCGCCGGAAGTCTCCTGGCGGCCATCGTCGGGTCTGCCGCAGCGGCGGTGATCGAGCGCGACGGCGCCGTGCTGATCGACGAACTGAGCGCTTTCATCGCGCAGGTCCGCCTGGCCTTGGAGGCGTCCGGGAACTGATCTCCGGTCCGGTTTTGCAAACTGCTGCGGCCGGCAACGCGATGCGGTCGTCCAACAGCGCCTTGCGGGCAGGAAGCCGCACTGCGGTCAGCGGAAAATATCCGGGCTTGAACGCGCTGTCACCAAATCGCCCGTTGCGCGTTGGTATACTGAACTGTCTTTTCGAACCTGTTCAAGGAGTCTGTGTTCATGAAACCTCTGTCGATTTTCGCGCTGATGTGGCTTGCCGCGAGTCAGCTTTCCTTTGCCGCCAGCGATCAAGGCACGCCGTCAGCCAAGGAGGTTGAAGCAACCTACGCGGCCGACAAGAAGCTCTGCGCCGAGGAAGCCGATTCCGGCGCGCGCATGCAGTGTCTCAGAGACGCCAAAGAGCAACACACCAAGGGGCTGGCCGCAGCCAAGGCCTCGGCGCCTGCCGGCAAGACCTCAAGCGAACCGGCGTGTCCCGATTGCGGCAAGGTGCTTGGCGTCAATGTGATCGAGAAGAAAGGCGAAGGCGGCGCCCTGGGTTTGATCGCCGGCGGCGTCGTCGGCGGGCTGCTCGGCAACCAGGTCGGCGGCGGCCGCGGCAATACGCTGGCGACGATCGCCGGCGCAGCGGGCGGCGCCTACGCGGGCAAAAAAGTCGAGGAGAACGTCAAGAGCGGCAACGTCTGGTCGGTCCGGGTGCGCTTCAACAACGGACAGGAGCATTCTTTCGAATTCGACCACGATCCGCACTTTGTCGCCGGCGATCCGGTCATGAGGTCGGGCAATACGATAGCGCCGCGCTAGCCGTTGATCAGCGATTTTATATTTGACGTTAGTGGCGGCCCGGCCGAAGCCGTTCCTTTTTCGCTCGACGGTTCGGGGGGCGAAAGCTGCCAAGGATATCTTCACGACCGCTATCTCTTGTCATCAGTTCTCCGCCAGAAGCGCACGGCAAATGCCGCCAGGGCAGACAGGGTGGCCATACCGGTCACTGCCGTCCATCCCCACCCCGCCAGCAGGGCGCTGCCGAGCGCGGCGCCCGCCGCCATTCCGACGAACATACTGACAAAGAGCACCGCGTTGAGACGACTGCGCGCCCCGGGTTCGATGCCATAGACGATGGTCTGGTGCGCGATCAGCGCGGTTTGAACGCCGAGATCGAAGCCGACGGTGCCGATCCCGAGCAGCCACAATTGGGTTGTCGGCGAGACAAAGGGGGCGAGGCACATCGTGGCGAAGAAGAGTGCCGTCAGCCCGGTGCCCAGGCGAGCCACCAGTTCTGGTCCGCGGCGGTCGGCCAAGTGGCCGGCCAGCGGCGCAGCCAAGGCCCCGGCCGCACCAGCCAGGCCAAAGGCGCCGGCTACCGCGCTACCCATGTGGAACGGCTCGGCATGAAGCATCACCGCCAGCGTTGACCAGAATGCACTGAAACCGATCGACAACAATCCCTGGGCCAAGGCCGCGCGGCGCAGTGAGGCGTGGCGGCGCAAGAGGTCGAACAGCGAACCGAGCAACGCCGGGTAGCTCATGGTCGTGGTCGGCGCGAAACGTGGCAGGCCGCGCCAGGCCGCGATGCCAACGATGGCCATGCCGGCGGCCGCCAGGACGAACATCGTGCGCCAGCCGAAGTGTTCGGCAACAAAGCCGCTGACCACCCGCGAGAGCAGGATGCCCAAGAGCAGGCCGGTCATCACCGTGCCGACGACCTTTCCTCGTCGGGATGCCGGCGCCAAGGTCGCCGCGGCCGGAACGATGTCTTGCGCGAGGGTGGCGGTCAGGCCAATCGCCAGACTGGCAGCGAGCAGGATATCGAGAGACGGCGCGACAGCGGCCGTCAGCAGCGACAGCACCAACAAGGCGGCTTTGATGAGAATAATGTGGCGGCGGTCGTGACGATCGCCCAAGGGCGCGAGCAACAGGATGCCCAGGGCGTAGCCGAGCTGGGTCAGGGTCGGCACAAAGCCGATATCCAGAGCGCTGACGCCGATGTCCGTTGCCAGGATGCCGAGCATCGGCTGACTGTAGTAGAGCGAGGCCACGGCCAAGCCGGCGCCGATCGCGAGCAGCAGAACCAGGCCCGGCGAGGGCGCGAGACTAGCCCGTGCAGCGGGCGTCGATGGGGAGGCGACTTCGCTCGTCTCTGGGCGCAGCGAAGCACATTGACCATGCGAATTTTGGATAGCCGTCATTTCTTTCTCCTCGGTGTTTGTTGATGGGAGAGAGTCTGACGCCCATTAACCCGCCACGGTAGTATCGCGCCGCGAAGTATTGTTATACATTGGACGCATGAAGACGTCCGTCATCACCCCGCCCGCCGGTGAATCGAGCTCGCCCCTGTTGCCTGGGGCGGGAGACCGCATCGAACTGATGCAGACCTTCGTCCGCATCGTCGACGCCGGCAGTCTTTCGGCGGCGGCGGCGCTGCTCGGCACCACCCAGCCCACCGTCAGCCGTCGTCTGCAGACCCTGGAGCGGTCCTTGGGGCTGCGCCTGTTGAATCGCTCGACCCACACCATGCGGTTAACGCTCGATGGGGAGCGGTGCTACGAACGTGCCAGGGAGCTCCTGGCGAGTTGGGCCGCTTTCGAGTCGGAGTTGCGTGGCGTCGACGAGGAACCGGAAGGCGTCTTGCGCGTCGTTGCTCCCCACGCCTTCGGCCAGGAGCGCTTGATCAAACCGCTGGCGGATTACCTCAAGCGCTATCCGCGCATGACCGTCGAGTGGTTGCTGCACGACGACAGCGCGATTCAGGACTTCATCGCTGCGGGGATCGATTGCGCGATCCAGGTGGGCGAAGTGGCCGACTCGGCGCTGGTCGCGATCAAGCTGGCCGAGGTGCCTCGAATCGTGGTCGCCGCCCCCTCGGTGCTGGCCGGCGTTGCGCTGCCCGAACTGGCTACTGAATTGGCTGGTCTGCCTTGGCTCGCGTTGCGAACCTATTACCGCAGCGAGGTCCTCCTCCGGAACGTGCTGACCGGCAAGGTGCAGCGTATCGCCATTTCGCCGCGAATGAGTACCGACAGCCTCTACGCCTTGCGCAGCGCCGCCGTACAGGGTCTGGGCGTGGCCATTGGCTCGGCCTGGGTCCTGGCTGACGACCTGGCCGCCGGGCGGCTGGTCCACCTGGCGCCCCAATGGCAGGCCGCGCCGCTACCGGTGAATCTGGTCTACCCCTACGCCCGTTTCTATCCCGCCCGCTTGCGTTGTTTCGTCGACATCATGCGCACCGCCGCGCCGGCGGTGGTTACGGGGTAAATAGCGATGAAGACGCATGCGTCAAGAAGTGGTGCGACACCACGGCGCAGCGCATCGACTTGTCAGGGGTGACCATGAAGCGCAGAAGCTTTATCCGCATCGCGAGCCTTGCCGTCGTGCTCGGCGCGTGCAGCAAAACGCTCAAGCTGCCGACAATCGAGCGAGGGGCAACGGTTCTCGCTTTCGGCGACAGCGTAACCTTTGGTACCGGTGCCGCCACGGGCGAGGACTGGCCGACATTGCTGGCCAGGCAAACCGGCTGGCGCATCGAAAACGCGGGCGTCCCCGGCGATACCGCTGAAGCGGGAAAAGAGCGAATCCAGGCGCTGCTCGACGAGCACCGGCCGGCGCTGGTCATCATCGAAATCGGCGGTAACGATTTTCTGCGCCGGCGTCTTCCCAAGGCGGTCAAGGAGGATGTTCGTCGCATGATTCAGGCCGCCAAGAAAGCCGGCGCTCAAGTGGTCCTGGTGGCGGTGCCGGAATTCTCTCTTCTTGGCGCGGTGACTCGCAAGCCGTCTGATTCGCCCATTTACCGAGAGCTCGGTGACGAGGAAAAAATCCCTGTCGTGAGCGACGTGTTTTCCGACATCCTGGGCCGGCCGGAACTCTGCGCCGACCAGATACACCCCAATGCCCAGGGCTATCTGCAGATGGCGTCAGGTATTCAGGCGTACCTCAAGCAGGTGGGGCTGACGTCTGCAATTTGATATGAGCCAGCCCCCTTTTTATCCTTCAAAAAATCGCCGTTTCCTGACATGTTGCACGCGACCTGTGTAGGCAATGGCATTTTCTATACCGATTTCGTTTGTCGTGCATAGGCAACGATCTGCTGCGGAACGAGCGCTTGTTGGGGTCGATTGGGTTAGCCCGAAAACTCCAAGCTGCTTGCCGAAGTCGTCAATCTGACGTACATTGTTCGTCGGTTTGACGTTTCAAGGATTTGCCATGCCCAATACCACGACCGAACGCGACGGTTCTGCTCGCCAAGAGAGGCTCGGTTTTCGCATGAGCGAAGAAACCAAGCGCTTGATCGAACGCGCCGCCTATCTTGAACACCGCAAGGTGACCGATTTTTGCCTCGTGGCATTGACCGATGCGGCAAAGCGGTCGATCGCCGAGCACGAGACGCTGGCGCTGTCTGAGGCTGACCGGGCGGCGTTCTTTGCTGCGCTGGAGAATCCACCCGAGCCGCACCCGCGACTCGTCAAGGCCATGGCCGAGCAGCAACGACGGATCGGTCGGTAAGTGTCTGCGACAAGTTCGCCCGACTTGAAAGTCGAGCCGCTAGTCTCCGATCATGATCGCGCCGGCTTTAGCTGCGGTGTTGAAAGCCTGGATCGGTACCTCAAGACCCAGGCCAGCCAGGATCAGCGGCGCAAGGCCAACGGCGTTTTCGTGCTGATCGACCCGCAGCAGCCGAACACCGTCCTCGGCTACTACACGCTGTGCGCCACCGCACTTCCCCAAGGCGAGGTACCTGCCGTGCTGCGCAAGCTCATTCCGCGCTATCCCCTGGTCAGCGCGACGCTGCTCGGGCGACTGGCGATCGCCAGTGGGCAGCAAAAGACCGGGCTTGGCGCGCTGCTGCTCGCCGATGCGGTACGCCGGGCGTATGCTAGCGCCGCTTCGGTCGGTTCGTCGATGCTCGTCGTCGACGCCTTCGGCGAACGCGCCGCTGGATTCTACGAGGCGCACGGTTTTCTGAGGTTGCCGGAATCGCTTCGCTTGGTGCTGCCGATGGCGACCATCGAAAAGCTCACGCTGTCGGCGTCGTGAAAGCCGGGGGGTGCGCCTGCGCACAGAATTTCTCTGAAGTATTGCTGCGTTTTCTTTCAAGAAAGCGGGCACCCACGGTAGAGGTCGTGCCGATCAAGATGGATATGTCCGCCGCTTGACGTTTAACGCGACGCGGTATATTTTTCTGCCATGACGATACGTTCATTCCGCTGTGCCGACACCGAAGCGCTCTATGAGAACGGTAGCCCCAGGCGGTTTCGGAATATCGAGAACGTCGCCGAGCGCAAGCTGCAAATGCTTGACGCTGCGCTTGAGTTGCGAGACTTGAGATCGCCGCCGGGCAATCGCCTGGAAGCACTTAGCGGCGACCGGGTCGGCCAGCACAGCATCCGCATCAAGGACCAGTGGCGAGTGTGCTTCGTTTGGACGGAGACCGGCCCGATGGATGTTGAAATCGTCGATTACCACTGAGAGGCAGAACATGGCGACGAACAAAATGAGACCCATCCATCCCGGAGAAATCCTCCGGGAAGAATACCTTGCCCCACTGGGGATGAGCGCCCACGCGCTGGCGATGGCGCTGCACGTGCCGGCCCCGAGAATCAACGACATCGTTCGCGAACGCCGGACCGTGACGCCCGATACGGCATTGCGGCTGGCGCGCTACTTCGACACCACGGCGCAGTTCTGGCTCAACCTGCAAAGCGCTTTCGACCTCAAGCTTGCGGAAAACGAAGCCGGCAGCCGGATCGCGCAGGAAGTCAGCCCGATGCCACGGGCGGCATAGCGTTTTCGCAACGGAGAATTAATCGATGCTGACCCCTTTAAGCTGTTTCTTAATCGCTGAGCCAAGAAGATACCGTGGCCATATTTCAGACAGCACTATTGTTTTGTTTCTACGATTTCTACTCGTTCGGGATCCCGCAAAATCTTTGCGTAACGGTATTTAAACGGGCCACTGGATAGTTCGACGATTTGTTCAGCAACCCATGTAGGGTTCAGATACCCCGATGTGTTATGGCTGTCGTTCCAAAATGGAGTTTTCATGCCACTGGGTGCGACAACAAGGACTTTTCCGATGGATTGGTCCAGGGATAAAGATGCTCCAAGCATGCCCAGGCCTGATTTTACGGCTGTGTATATGGGTTCCAACTCGCGTGGTGTGTACTGCGAACTGGACGTGACGAACATTACTTTCAATGGTTTGCCCGGATTGTTTTTTAGCCTTTGGATCAGTATCGCTGGTGCAGTCAAGCCGGTATTGATCATCTCAAGTATTTCTTTGTCATTCAGTTGGTCAATCTTTCCCTCCTGGTAATAACCGGCAACATATATTAGCGTATTTATCTTGTCGATATTTCTTATGAGTTCGTCGATCTGAGTAACTAGGTTTTGGTTGTTTTGATCGATGGATAATTTGAAAAAATGGAGGTTGTGAATATTTGGGTCTTTTCGGCCGGTGATAAAAACCGTATGTCCCAGCGCGTCGTATATTTTTGCCAATTCAAGACCCAGCCCCGACGTACCCCCGATGATTAATATGTTTTTCAACACGGATGTTTATCCTTTGAGTTGATATCAAAAAAGTCGTGTGTGGTTTCTATTTATAACCGAGCGCTATTTGCGCGACCCCCAACGACCGCCTATAGCGCCTTTACCGAAAGGCAGCTTCTGGCCGAACTCGGCCATTAGGTCCAAGCGTCGATCAGGCAACACGGGGGCTATGGGTACATCGAATAATCGCAATAGGACAGCAAGGTACGCCGTTCGCATCCTTGACTCAAGGAATTTGGGCGGAATGTGCGCGCAGCGGGCGCAGAAACGGCAAAGGGCACTTCTGGCGAAGTGCCCTTTGGCAGGTGTGTGGTGCGCCCGACACGATTCGAACGTGCGACTTCTACCTTCGGAGGGTAGCACTCTATCCAGCTGAGCTACGGGCGCGGAGGTTGCGAAGCTTACCGGGTTTGGCGGGCGGCGTCCATCGTGGCGGCGGGCGACGGCAGCAACCGGGCTGCGAGCCGCGTCAAATGGCGCTTTGCGGGCAGGCCGCCGGGAACGCCAACAAGGACGCGAGTCTTCCGGGTGGGTGCTCTGGGATGACCTTCTAGCGCGGCCTGCGGGTGCGTGCCGTTTCGAGGTGCTGGCAGAGGCGCTCGGCGCCGTCGAGCAGGCGCGGGGTGTGGCGCTGGATCAGGTCGGGCGGGACGAAGAACAGGTTGTCGCGCGCGACCGCGGTCATCGCCGTCCAGCGCCGCCAGTCGTCGAGCCATTCGGGACGCGACTCACTCATGCCGCTGGCGACGATCGCTTCGGGGTTGGCGGCGATCACCGCTTCGACGGTCACCGTCGGTGCCAGCGCGTCGAGTGCGCCGAAGACGTTGTCGCCGCCGCACAGGCGGATCACGTTCGAGATGATCTGCTTGCCGCCGACGGTCATCAGCGGCTGCTGCCAGATCTGGTAGAAGGTGCGCACCGGCGGTCGCGCGCTATAGCGCTTCTGCAGCGCCGCCAGGCGGCTGCGAAAGCTCGCGGCGGCGGGCTTGCCGACGGCGCTGGTGCCGGCCAGCACGGCGAAGCGCTCGATCTCGGCGGCGACGTCGTCGATGCGGTTGGGCTGCGAGACATAGACGGTCAGGCCGAGCGCGCGCAGCCGCTCGATGATCGCCGGGGCGTTGCCGCTGGCCCAGGCGATGACGAGGTCGGGCTTGAGCGCGACGATCGCTTCGAGGTCGAGCTGCGAGTAGCCGCCGACGCGTGTCTTCTTCTTCGCGGCTTCGGGGTAGGTGCTGAATTCGACGGTGCCGACCAGCTGCTCGCCGGCGCCGGCGGCGTAGAGCGTTTCAACGAGGTGCGGCGCCAGCGTGACGATGCGCTGCGCCGGCTGCGCCAGGCGAACGCGGCGGCCCTCGTCGTCGCGCACGCTGACCTCGGCGGCGGCAGCGTTGAGAAAGCCGAGCAGCAGGCAGGCGAGCAGCGTCGAGCGCATCGCCGCTCAGGCGCCCGGCGCGCGAACCAGCAGCAGCGAGGTGCGCGCTTTCTGCACCAGCCGGCTGGCGACGCTGCCGACGAAGAAGCGGTCGAGGCCGCGCTTGCCGTTACTGCCGACGACCAGCAGGTCGGCCTGCCATTTTTCGGCGGCTTCGGCGAGCATGTCGGCGATCTGCTTGGCCTCCGAGGCGATCAGCCGCGTTTCGACCGCGACGCCGGCACCGCGCGCGACTTCGGCGGCCTGGTCGAGAAAAGCCTGGGCCTCGCCGCGCAGCGTGCTTTCGATCGCCGTCACGCTGTGCGAGAGCATGATCTCGCCCATCTTCTGGGCGAACAGCGTCTCGTCGACCGCGTGGCAGATCGCCAGGGACGCGCCGGAAAGCTTGGCCATCTCGATCGCGGTGGCGAGGACCCTGCTGGTCGCGAAGCTGTCATCGATGGCGACCATGATTCGCTGGTACATGAGTTGCTCCCTGGTGAATTGATCGAATGCTCGCGGCGGCCTCGCAATACCGACCAGCGCGGCGCTCAGGCGGCAAGCTTAGCATGAGTGGCCGAGCGTATAATCGCCGCTTTTCGACAGGCGATTTCCGATGCAATTCTCAATTCCCGCGCTCGACAGCGCACTCGACGACGCGCTGCACCAGCGCATCGACAACAAGACCAAACCGCTCGGTTCGCTCGGTAGAATCGAATCGCTGGCGCTGCAGATCGGCCGCATTCAGCGCACGCTGACGCCGCAGTTCGCCAAGCCGCACCTGATCGTCTTTGCCGGCGACCACGGCGCGGCCAAGGCCGGCGTCTCGGCTTTTCCGCAGGACGTGAGCTGGCAGATGGTCGAGAACTTTCTCGCCGGCGGCGCGGCGATCAACGTTTTCGCACGCGCCAACGGAATCGCGCTCAAGATCGTCGATGCCGGCGTGGCGCACGATTTCGGCAAGCGCGACGCGCTGATCGACGCCAAGATCGATGCGGGAACGCGCAACTACATCGCCGAACCGGCGATGAGCGCGGCGCAGTGCGAGCTGGCGCTCTCGCGCGGCGCGCAGATCGCCAATCAACTCGCCGACGACGGCTGCAACGTGCTCGGTTTCGGCGAGATGGGAATCGGCAACACGGCGAGCGCCTCGCTGATCACCCACGCGCTGACCGCAACGCCGCTCGTCGATTGCATCGGCCGCGGCACCGGCCTTGACGACGCGGGCCTCGCGCGCAAGCGCGAGTTGCTCTCGCAGGCGGTGGCGCGCGCCGCGCTGCCGGCCGACGCCGACGCGCTCTGCGTGCTCGCCGAGTTCGGCGGCTTCGAGATCGTGATGATGGCCGGCGCCATGCTCGGTGCCGCGCAGCGCGGAATGACGCTGCTCATCGACGGCTTCATCGTGACTTCGGCGCTGCTCGCCGCGTCGCGCATCGCGCCCAACCTCCGCGACTACTGCGTTTTCTGCCACTGTTCGGTCGAGCCCGGCCACCTCGCGCAGCTGCGCGCGCTTAACGCCGACCCGCTGATCGACCTGGGCCTGCGCCTGGGCGAAGGCACCGGCGCCGCGCTGGCCTGGCCGCTGGTGCGCGCCGCGGTCGCTTTCCTCAACGAGATGGCGAGTTTCGAAGCGGCCGGCGTCAGCGCGAAGTCCTAAGGTCTACACGTCGTCATCCCGGGCTTTTCCGGGATGACGGGTTTATCCAAAATTGACTGCCAGACCATGACCGTTCGCAACGAACTCGAATACTTCTTCGGCGCCGTCCGCTTCTTCACGCGCCTGCCGGTGCCGGCCTGGGTCGGGCACAGCAGCGCGGCGCTCGAGCGTTCGTCGCGCTATTTCCCGGCGGTTGGGCTGGTCGTCGGCGGTCTCGCGGCGCTTGTCTTCGCGGCGACCTCGCTGCTCTGGCCCAAGACGCTGGCGGTGCTCGCGTCGATGGCGACCACGCTGTACGTCACTGGCGCCTTCCACGAAGACGGCTGGAGCGACATGGTCGACGGTTTCGGCGGTGGCTGGGGCAAGGCGCGAATCCTCGAAATCATGAAGGACTCGCGGATCGGCAGCTTCGGCGCGGTGGCGCTGGTGATCATGCTGCTCGCCAAATTCTGCGCGCTGGTCGAGATCGACCTCGCGCTCGTTCCGCTGGCGTTGATTGGCGGCCACGCGGTGTCGCGGCTGTGCGCGACGAGCTTGCTGCACACCCTCGAGTACGTTCGCGACGAGGGCAAGGCCAAACCGCTGGCGACCGGGATCGGCCGCGGCGCGCTGGCCTTCGCCGCGCTCACCGCGCTGCTGCCGCTGCTTTTGCTGCCGCCGCGCGCGGCGCTGCTCGGCGTATTGTTCGCTGCGCTCGCGACGCTCTGGCTGGCGCGCCTCTTCAAGCGCCAGATCGGCGGCTATACGGGAGATTGCCTGGGCGCCACGCAGCAGCTCGCCGAGGTGGCTTTCTACGGCGGCCTGCTGTGCAGATTTTCCTGATCCGTCACCCGCGCCCGCAGATCGAGCCGGGTGTCTGCTACGGCCGGCTCGACGTCGATTGCGAAGACCCTTTGCCGGTCGCCGCGCGCCTGCGGCTGCCGCCACAAACGACGATCGTCAGCAGCCCGCTGCGCCGTGCGCGGCGGCTCGCCGAGGCGCTCGATCCGCAAGTGCGCATCGACGCGCGGCTTGCCGAAATCGACTTCGGCGACTGGGAAGGCCGGCGCTGGGACGACATCGATCGCGCGGCGATCGACGACTGGGCCGCCGACGTGCTCAACTTCACGCCGCCGGGCGGCGAGTCGGTCGCCGACCTGCAGCGCCGCGTGATCGATTTTGCCGGCGAGATCAAAGCCACTTTTTCCGGGACCAGCGCCGCGCTGATCACCCACGCCGGCGTGATCCGCGCATTGCTCGGCCACTGGCGCGCTCTGCCGCTCGCCGAATGGACGCAGCTAGAATGCGACTTCGGCAGCAGCACTGAGATTGAACTTTGAAAATCCATAACCACAACGGGCATGCCGCGAAGCCAATCCCTGTGGGACAACGAACACAACGAGAAGCAAAAAAACTCAATATTTCGATCTTGGTTTTTCGTTGTGCCCGCTGTGTTCGTTGTGGTTAACTTTTCCATCTTTCGACGTTTCTAAAGCACAAAAAACCATGAACCTGCCGATCCCCGACTCCGACGCACAGGCCTACAGCGACGCGCTCAAGCGGCGAATCGTCGCGAACATCGACGATGCCGGCGGCTGGATCGGTTTTGACCGCTTCATGGACCTCGCGCTCTACGCGCCGGCGATGGGCTACTACTCGGGCGGCGCGCGCAAGTTCGGTGCCGCCGGCGACTTCGTGACCGCGCCCGAGATCTCTTCGGCGTTCGCCAGCACGGTCGCGGCGCAGGCGGCGCAGATCATGGCGGCGAGCGCGATGCAGATCATCGAGGTCGGCGCCGGGTCGGGGCGGCTCGCCGCCGACCTGTTGCTCGAACTCGAGCAGCGCGGCGCGCTTCCCGAACGCTACGCGATCCTTGAACTCTCGGGCGAGCTGCGCGAGCGCCAGCGCGCGACGCTGGGCGAACGCGCGCCGCAGCTCATCGATCGCGTCGTCTGGCTCGACGCGCTGCCCGAGCGCTTCGACGGGCTGGTGCTGGCCAACGAATTGCTCGACGCGCTGCCGGTGCAGCTGGTTGTCTGGGGGAGCGAAGACGACGAGCAGGCGATCTTCGAGCGCGGTGTCGGCGTGCTGCACGGCGAATTCATCTGGGTCGACCGGCCGGCGAGCGGGCGTCTGCTTGAACGCGCGCAGCAGCTTGGCGAAGCGCTGTCGGCCGAAGCGCCGCTGCCGCCCGGTTACCTTTCCGAGGTCGGCCTGGCGGCAGCCGACTGGACCGCGTCGTGGGCGAAGATCATCGGCCGCGGCGCGCTGCTGCTCTTCGACTACGGCTTCCCGCGTCACGAGTTCTACCATCCGCAGCGCAGCAGCGGCACGCTGATGTGCCACTACCGTCACCACGCGCACGGCGAACCCTTCTTCCTGCCCGGGCTGCAGGACATCACCGCGCACGTCGATTTCACGGCGATCGTCGAGGCTGGTTTCGACGCCGGACTCGAATTTTTGGGTTACACGACGCAGGCGACCTTCCTGATCAATTGCGGACTGACCGACGTGCTGGCGCGGATCCCGGCCGACGATCTGGCGCGTTATCTGCCGCAGTCGCAGGCGGCGCAGAAACTGATCTCGCCCGCCGAGATGGGTGAGCTGTTCAAGGTCGTCGCGCTCGGCAAGGGGATCGCCGTGCCGTTGCTCGGTTTTGCTCGCGGCGATCGCGGCGCGACGCTGTGAGGCGACCGGCGGCATGGCGCGCGGCCGCCGAGGCGCCAAGCGTTCGAGTGAATTTGGCGAACTTTTGGAGTAAGCTTTGTCGGCGGTCGATCAAGCTTTCAGCAACCAGGCCGGCAGCGACCCACCCCAGGAGTCAGTGATGGACATCAGCAGCGTTGGCAGCATCTCAGCAGCGGTCAGTCAGGCGCAGACCGGCGACGCGGTCGGCATCGCGGTGCTCAAAAAAGCGATCGATCTGCAGGCGCAGGGCGCGCTGCAACTGATCGAGTCGTTGCCGCAGCCGGCGACCAACAGTCCGCCCAATCTCGGCCAGGGCGTCAATACCTTCGCCTGATTGTGCTGCCCGGGGCTTTGGAGCCCGTTCTGTATTCTTCGGCGAGAGCCCAATAGACATGAATAGAATCGCCCTGTTGGTCCAGCGACTCGCCATCGCCATTTTGGCGAGCTCAGGTTTTGCCGCTGCCGCCGACTGTGACGGCAAATACGTCGCCATCGACCAACACGGCCACGAATACGCAGCGCGGGGTCCGGCAAGACAGCTTGCCGAGACGATCAAACAGGCCAAGGCAGGTGTCGCCGTCGAGCAACGCAACCTGGCGATCAGTTACGACACCGGCTATCGGGTTTCGCGCTGTCGTGGCCAAGCGGCCTATTGGTACGCCAAGGCCGCCGAGTCGGGAGACGACGTCGCCAAACAGTGGCTGGCGAAAAACAAGGTTTTCGCAGCGCTGCGCAGCGGCCCGGAGTGCGTCGGCGAGAGGTGCTCAGCGGCCAACGCCGACGAAAACCGGATCGCCGTGCTGTATTCGAATTCCAGCAAAAACAACCACTACTATGCGCCGGTGACGATCAACGGCCGCACCGTTCAGGGGATGATCGACACCGGTGCCTCGACGGTCGCGATGAGCGCTGACGTGGCCAAAACCTTCGGCATTAACGCGGTGGAAGGCAAAGCGGGTCAGTCGTCGACGGCCAACGGAAAGATCAGCACGACCCATGTCATCGTGCCGCTCATCGATGTGGCCGGGATCCGGCTGCGCAACGTGCCGGTCAGCATCGGGATTTCCGACGGCATGCTGATCGGCATGAGCTTCTTGAGCCGGGTCAATGTCGCGATGGGTTCCGGAACGCTGACCATGAGCAAACGGCAATGACTTCAAAGCGCCCGCGCTCGTCAGCTTCGACGCAGCGCGCTCAGCGATAAAACGGCTTGATCCAGTACTGCCAGGTGTAGATCAGCGTCAGCGCAAAGCCGACGGCGATCACCATGGCGCGCAGCCAGGCGACCGGCATGCGTTTGGCGACGCGCGCGCCGACAAAGCCGCCGGACATCGCGCCGAGCGCGCAGATGATCACTTGCGGCCAGGCGATGCTGCCTTGAATCAGAAAAACGACGAAAACGCTGGCGATGATCAGCACCGCCAGATAATTCTTGATCGCGTTGGTCTGCTGGATATTCTGATAGCCCATCAGGCTGAGCGAGGCCATCACCATCAGGTTGACGCCGCCGCCGAAAAAGCCGCCGTAAATCGTCACCACGCCCAGGCCCAGCGCCGCGCCCCAGCCGCGACTCGGGCCGGCCTGGCTGGCGGCGCCGCGCCGCTGCGCTCTTTGCAGCACCCACTGGCGGACCCGCTCGGCGTAGGTGAAGAGCAGCGTCGCGAACAGCACCAGCGGCGGCAGCAGGCGCGCGAAGCCGTCGTTGCCGACCGCCAGCAGCAGCACCGTACCGATGCCGCTGCCGATCAGCGTGACCGCCGACAGGAACGGAAGGTCAGCGCGAACGGCGTAGAGTTCCTGGCGATAAGCGAGCGTCGCCATGGCGTTTCCCGGCCACAAGCCGATGTTGTTCGAACCGCTGGCGAAAGCCGGCAGGACGCCGCCGGCGACAAACGCCGGGTAGGTGAAGAAGGTGCCGCCGCCGGCGATGGCATTGACAAAGCCGGCGGCCAGCGCGGCGATCAGGATGAAGGCGTACGGCGCCAGCAAGGGCAACGAGAACTCAGGCATTATGGTTTTGACCGATGGTGAAAGCGACGAGGCGCACAAACGGCGTGGAATATAAGCTAATGCCCGCCCGCTGTCACAAGTAATCTAACCACGACGAACACAACGATCACGAAGAAAGACAACAGTTGCAATGCATTGATGCATCGTCACCAAAGGTGACTCATGGAAACCTCCAAAAACCAGGATCTTCGTTGTGTCCGTTGTGTCGTTGTGGTTCGAACTGCGGTTCCCTGGGTAATATCTCGCCTGCCTGGCAAATTCCGGCCGCCCGGCGGTCAGGCAGCGAGCGCTGCCGCCAGGCGCGGTCAGGCTTTGGCATCGACCGCCGGGTCGGCGAAGCGCTCGGCGATGGCGCGGAACTCGTCGTTGATCTGCACGAAGGCATCGACCATGTCGGGATCGAAGTGGCGTCCCCTGCCGTCGGCGATGATCTGCACCGCCTGTTCGTGCGACATTGCTTCCTTGTAGACCCGCCGGCTGATCAGCGCGTCGTAGACGTCGGCGATCGCCATCAGCCGTGCCGAAATCGGGATCGCATCGCCCGCCAGTCCTTCCGGATAGCCACTGCCGTCCCACTTTTCCTGATGCGACAGCGCGATCTCCTTGGCCATGCTCAGGAATTCGACCTGGGTGCCCAGTGACCTTTCGGCGTGGCTGATCGCATCGCGGCCGAGCGTCGCGTGCGTCTTCATGATCTTTAGCTCCTGAGCGTCGAAATGCCCTGGCTTGAGCAGGATTCGGTCGGGAATCCCGACCTTGCCGATGTCGTGCAGTGGCGCCGACTTGAACAGCGTTTCGATGTTGGCGTCGGTCAAAAAAAGCGCGAAACGCGGGTGCGTCTTGAGTCGCTCGGCGAGCGCGCGAACGTAGTATTGCGTGCGCCGGATGTGGTTGCCGGTATCCGAGTCGCGCGTCTCGGCGAGCGACGCCATCGCCAGGATGGTGACGTCCTGGATCGCCATCACTTCGCGCGTTCGCTTGGCGACTTCTTCCTCGAGATACTTGGCCTTGTCGCGCAGGAAATCGGCGGCGGCCTTGAGCGAGAGCTGCGTCTTGACTCGCGCCAGGACGATCGGCGGGCTGATCGGCTTGGTGATGTAGTCGACGGCGCCAAGTTCCAGGCCGCGTCTTTCGTCCTCGATTTCCGACTTGGCGGTCAGGAAGATCACCGGAATGTCGCGCGTTCGCGGATCGTTCTTGAGTTGTTCGAGCACCTGATAGCCGTCCATTCCCGGCATCATGATGTCGAGCAGGATGAGGTCGGGCAGCTTGTCGAGTTGCACGATGCGCAGCGCCTTGTCGCCGCCGTTGGCGACCTTGACCTTGTACTCGTCCTTGAGCAGCGAGCTCATCAGCGCGAGGTTGTCGGGCGTATCGTCGACCACCAGAATCGTGGCGCGCGGATTGAGGTCAGGTGAGTCCATGAGTCTTCGCTCCTACGGCGCCGGTGTCTGTGCGGCAAGTGCCGCCTGCAGTGCGGCGAGCGCCTGCTCAAAGTCGAATTTACGCATGCCTTCCTCGATTGGCCGATAGCGCTCGCCAAAGGCGGCGCGAAAAAGCGCTGCGTGCTGATCAAAAAGATCGCAGGCCTCCGAATCGTTGTCGGCGAGCCGCGCCGCGAGCTGATCGGCGAAAGCCTTGAGCTGCGCGGGATCGACGGCGACCGCCGCGGCCGCGCCAGGCTCCGCGGGCAAGGCGCCGCGCAGCGCGTCGATCAGCGCCGAGAGCGGCTTGGCAAGGTCGCCGAGCCGCGCGTCGAGGACCGCGCGCGGCGCGCGCGAGCCGATCGCCGCCTCGAGCCGCGCGGCGAATTCGGCAACCGCGCTGGCGCCGATCGTCGCCGCCGTGCCTTTCAAGGTATGCGCCAGGCGCTCGGCGCCTTTCCAGTCATCGGTGGCGAGCGCGGCGGCGATCTGCTCGGGCGCGCCGGCTTGCCCGGCGACGAACTTGCGCAACTGCGCGCGGTAAAGCGCCGGCTTGCCGAGCGCGCGCTTGAGTCCCAGCGCCAGATCGACCCCGGCAATCGGCGCCAGCAGGTCGGCGTTGCTGGCGCCGCTTGTCCGCGTCCTGGCCGCGACCGCCGTCGGCGCGGCGGCTTTGGGCTTGACCCACTTGAGCAAGGCGCGCCACAGATCGTCAGGTTCGATCGGCTTGGCGATGTGGTCCTGCATCCCCGCCTCGAGGCAGCGCTCGCGGTCGCCCTGCATCGCGTTGGCGGTCATCGCGACGATCGGCAGATCGCGCAGCGCCGGCAGCTTGCGCATTTCATGCGTCGCCGTGATGCCGTCCATCACCGGCATCTGCATGTCCATCAGCACCACGTCGAAGGCGTCGCGCTGCACTTTGTCGAGCGCCACCTGGCCGTTTTCGGCAAGCTCGACGACACAGCCGGCGCCTTCCAGCAGTTCGGTCGCCACCTCCTGGTTCATGTCGTTGTCTTCGACCAGCAGCACGCGCGCGCCGGCGATCGAAGCGAGCTGCGCTTCGAGCCGCGATTCGAGCGACGACGATGGCACGGTCGCGCTCGGCAATTCGTCGAGCACGCCGCCGAGCGCGCGCATCACCGCGTCGAACAGCAGCGACGCGCTCAGCGGCTTGATCAGCACGTCGCTGATCCCCGCCGCCTCGGCTGACTTGAACAGCTCATCGCGGCCATAGGCGGTGATGATCACCAGATGCGGCGGACGATCGAGTGCGAGTCCGCGAATCTGTGCGGCGGTGGCGATGCCGTCCATCCCCGGCATCTGCCAGTCGAGGAAGGCGATTTCATAAGGCTCGCCGGCCGCCGCCGCGCGCGCCACCTCGGCGACCGCCGCGCTGCCCGAAGCGACGGCGGAGACGCGGAACGACATGCCGCGCAGCATGTCGCCGATCACCTCGCGCGCGGTGTCGCTGTCGTCGACGACCAGCAGGCGACGGCCGCGCAGTTCCGGATTCGGCTGCAGGCTGCGCACCTTGGCGGCGCTGCGGCCGAGCCTGGCGGTGAACCAGAAGGTGCTGCCGCGGCCGAGCTCGCTGTCGACGCCGACTTCGCCGCCCATCATTTCGGCGAGCTGCTTGGCGATCACCAGGCCGAGCCCGCTGCCGCCGTATTTGCGCGTCGTCGAGCTGTCGGCCTGCTCGAAGTTCTTGAACAGCCGCGTGCGCTGCTCTTCGGACAGGCCGATCCCGGTGTCGCGCACGGCGAAGCGCAGCACCACGTCGTCATCGACCGGCGGCGCCAGCGCGATGGAAATTTCGATTTCGCCGTGCTCGGTGAACTTGACCGCGTTGTTGGCGTAATTGACGAGAATCTGCCCGAGCCGCAGGGGGTCGCCGATGAGATTGGTCGGTACGTCTTCGCCGACGTCGATGATCAGCTCGAGTCCCTTGCTCGCCGCTTTGTCGGCGATCAGGTTGGTGACGTTGCTGAGCACCTGATCGAGATCGAAGTCGGTACGCTCGACGACCATCTTGCCGGCCTCGATTTTCGACAGATCGAGGATGTCGTTGATGATCCCCAGCAGCAGCTGGCTCGAGCTCTGGATCTTGCCGAGGTAGTCGCGCAGCCGCGGCGTCGGGTCGGCTTTGAGCGCAAGATAGGCCATGCCGATGATGGCGTTCATCGGGGTGCGGATTTCGTGGCTCATGTTGGCCAGAAAATCGGATTTCATTCGCGCCGCGTCCTCGGCGAGCGCGCGCGCGCGGCGCATCTCGTCGGCCGCGGCATGCTCGACGGTAATGTCGTCGATGATCCAGACCGAACCCTTGGACTGATCATTGACGTCGACGGCGCGCCCGGCGATCCGCGTCCACAGGCGGGTCTTGTCGCGGCGCGCCAGCTGCATTTCGTGGATGCTCGTCTCGCCGCGCCAGATCGGGTCGTAGAGCAGGTCTTCGTCGACCGCCCAGGAAGCGTCGTCGATATCCCAGACGCGCGTCGACTGGCCGACGAGCTCGCCCGGCGGCCAGCCGAAGATCTCGTGCAGCTTGCTGTTGGCGCGCTCGATGACGCGGCCCTTGAGCAGCGCGATTCCCGACGTCGCCGATTCGACGATCGCTTTCTGCTCGGCGTTGGCCAGGCGCAATTCCTCGCTTTGCGCGTCGAGTTCGATCGCCAGCTTCTGATAGTTGTCGAGCGTCTTGGCGAGCTCGGCGATCTCGATCGCCTGCCCCGCCGTCTGCGGTCCGACGAAACGCACGTCGCGTTTCCCGGCCAGCAGGCGCTGCGCCTGGCGCGTCAGATGGACCAGCGGCCGCACCACTTTGCGGCGATAGAAGCCGACCAGCACCAGCAACATGCCGAGCACGTTGACCGCCATGATCGTCCAGGCAATATTCCCGGCGCGATCGGCGCGCGCCGAGAGCTGCGCGATCTCCTTGCGCAGGCGTATCTCGAGCAGGCTCGCGGCGAGGTCGATCGGGCCGCTCACGACGGATTGCCGGGCGCGGCATTCGGGGCCCAGCAGCAGGTCGAGCGCCGCGCTGCGCTGGCCGCGCTCGGCCATCGCCAGTGCGCCTTGCTCAAAGACGACGAGGGCGTCGGAGTTTTGCTTGGCGTCGCGGATCAAGGCCATTTCGTCGCTGTCGTCGCCCAACAGCTTACGCAGACGGTCGACGGCGTTATCGCGCGAAGCGACCTCGAGTTCGGCCTGAAAGCGGATGCGATAGGATTCTTCGCCCGACGCGGCGTAAAAGCGCACCGCGTTGGTCAGCGCGTCGCCGCCCCGGATCAGTTGTTGGATCGCCTGCGTCGTTTCCAGCAACTCCTGCTGCGCCAGCTGACGTTGCTCGATGGAGCGCTCGGAAAAAACGAAAGCGGCGACGCTGAAGGCCGACAGCAAGGCGACCATCAGCGTGACGAGTCGACTGCCGGTCTCGATCTTCATGGAAGCGTCCCTCCGAGTAGATCTGCATTATTCGCGCATTGCCCAACATCAACAAGCGCGCGGACCCGCCGCGCGCCGGTCGCGGCTCATTCAGCAGCCGGATCGTGAAAGCGGATCAGGTTGGGTCCGGCTTCCTTGGCGCGATACATCGCGGCATCGGCCCACCTGAGAATGTCCTCGTGGCTGGCCTCATGGCCGTTGAACAGCGCGACGCCGATGCTGGCGCTGCACTGATGTTCGACGCTGGCGGCGCCATCGGCAGCGTCGGGAGCTGCCGTCAGCCGGTAGGGTTCGGCCAACGCGAGACGGATTTTTTCGGCGATCAATCCGGCCTGGGCAATCGATTCGGCGAGGCCCTGATGCAAGGCGCTGAGCATCACGACAAACTCGTCGCCGCCGAAGCGCGCCACGGTGTCCATCTCGCGTACGCAGGCGCCGAGTCGGTGCGCCACTTCGATCAGCAGCAGATCGCCCATGCCGTGCCCGTGCGTGTCGTTGAGCGACTTGAAGTTGTCTAGGTCGAGGAACAGCAGCGCGCCATGGCTGCCGTTACGCCGGCAGGCGGCCAAGGTCTGGGTCAGGCGGTCGTTGAGCAGGCGACGGTTGGGAAGTTGCGTCAGCGAGTCGTGGAAAGCGAGCCGATGCACCTGCTCTTCGATCCGCTTGCGCTCGGTGACGTTGCGGCAGATGCGGTGATAACCGGTAATCGCTCCGCGCGCGTCGCGCGCGGGTGTCGAGTTGATTTCAGTCCAGATCAGCGTGCCGTCGCGGCAGCGCAACTGCAACTCGAAAGGCGCCGCGTCGCCGGCTTTTTCGGCGAAGGTGGCGGCGCCCTCGGCGTCGAGCAGTTCGAACAGGGGGTGGCCGACCAGGTCTTCGGTGCGGTGCCCGGTGACGCGGGAAAATTCGGCGTTGATCGAAACGATCTTGGCCTGGTCGTCGGCGACCAGGATGGCGACCGTCGACGACTCGAACACCGTGGCGTTGATGCGCTGCAGCCGCAGCGACTCGGCGCGCTGTTCGGAGAGCTGCAACTGGCGGCGGTAGAACGCGATGCTCAGCAGGCAGATCGCCAGCAGTACCGTCAGCACGACGCTGAGCAGCGCCTTGGCCTCGGTGCGCCAGTGGCGCAGGGCGTAGTCGAGATCGACATGGGTCAGCAGCACCAGCGGATAGAGATGCGAGGCACGGAACGCCGTCAGCGTGCCGGAATCGTCTGCAAACTCGCCGGACTCGACTTCGGCGAGGTGCAGTCGTTGCACCTCGCGCACCGTACCAGGCTGCGCGTTCGGATCGGTGCTCATCAGCAGCGTGCCGTCGTAGCGCAGTATTTCGACCGATCCTTCGGCCGCGTCGAGCTTCTGCGTAATGCGACTGATGAAATAGTCGGGGTTGAGCGTGACCAGCAGCGTCACGCTCTGTCCGTCTACCGTCAGCGTCAGCGTCAGCGGAATGAAGCTCTGGGCGTCGCTGGCGATCGGCGTCTGCAGCGTGCTGGCCCAGCCGTCGGCGAGGTCGCGCCCGGACCAGGGCTGGCCGATGCGCAGCGTTTCTTGGGCGCCGCTGGCCGGCGGCAGGTAGCTTTGCGTCGCCATCGTCAGACCGACGTTGGCCGGGTTTGAACTGGCGACGATGTGCTGGCGGTCGTCGAGCAGCGACATCGAGCGCAGGAAGGGCGCGCGGCGCAGCGTCGTCACGAAGGTCGTTTCGATCTCGCGTCGATCGGCGCCGCGCATCGCCAGCGGCAGGACATTGGCGGCGACCAGTTCGCTGACGTGCAGGCTCTGCGTCAGCACGTCCTCGAAACCTTGCGCTTGCATCGCCGCGATTTCAAGCCCGCTGACGATGGCGTCGGCGCGCAGTCGCCACAGCGTGTAGCCGGTGACCGCGAGCATGCTGCCTATGAACAGCAGCAGCGCGGCGAGCACCGCCTGGCGGAGTTGTCGGGTGGCGCGCTTCATGGGCTGAGGATCGGCTCCAGCTGGTAGCGCCGGGCGGCCTCGCGCAGCCGGCCATCGCGCTTGACGTCGGCGACGAAGCGCTCGATGCGCGCGTACCAGACATCGTCGCCGGGCAGCATGGCGTAGGCGTAGGGCGTGATGTGGTAGGTGCTGGGCGGCGAGATCAGCCGCGCCCAGTCGGCGTTGGCCAGGAAGCGCCGGCTGTAGGGGTAATCGGCGATGAACACGTCGGCGCGTCCCGACTCGACTTCCTGTTCGCGCGCGAACGGGGTGTCGAGGACCAGCAGCTGCGCGGCCTTGAGCTTCTCCTTCATCACCGGTTCGTGCACCGTTCCCTTGGCCACGACGACGACCGTTCCCGGTTTGTCGATGTCGTTCCAGTCCCTGATGCGGCGGTTGGTCTTGCTGCTGATGGCGTAGATGTCGCTGGCCAGGTGCGGCCGCGTGAAGCGCAATTTCTCGGCGCGCGACGGCGTGATGCCGATGGCGAACATCGCGATATCGCAACGGTCGGCGACGAGATCATCGATCAGCCGGGCAAACGAACTGTCGACAAACTCGACCTCGACGCCGAGGTCCTTGCCGAGTTCGATCGCCATCTCGATATCGATTCCGGAGAGCTCTTGCGTCTTCGGGTTGCGGTAGGTGATGCCGTAGTAGTCGGGCCAGATACAGACGCGCAGCAGCGCGCCGGCCTGGACCTGCTCGAGGCGGCTTGGCGCGGCCTGCGCCGGCATCGCCAGGACGCCGGCCAGCATCACGATCAGGGCACAACGGCGCATCGCATGTCCTTGTTGGGCAGGGCAGGCACATCTTCGCAAAGCCGGCCGCTTTTGGCTACCGGTAATTGGCGCCGGGAAAAGCGGGAACTACGAAGTCGGCGACGGCTGCTTCGCGTCTGACGGCGATTGCGCAATGATCGTCAAGCCGCGCCGCGCTCTTTGAAATGATCACTTTGGCAATGCAATATATGCAAAAGAGATACACGGACAAGATTGCATGAGATATAGTCGTGCTCTTCGTGATCCTGATGATTTAGAGGCGGCGCCGTGATTGACCGTAATTCCATAGGTTTTCGTGTGGCGCTGATCGTTTCGACGGCGGTCATCGTGTCGCTCGGCGGGTTCGGCCTCTTCCTCAATTCGCAGGTCCGCAGCATCAACGAGCGCGAGGAAACCGCCAAGCTGCAAAGCACCAATCAGCTGGTGCTCGGGATGATCGCCCAGACCGACGCGATCCTGCGCCAGCAGGCCGAAAACTGGGCGCACACCTTCACCGGCGCACTGGCCGGCGACTATTCGCTTGAGCCGCACGGCGATACCCCGCTGCTCAAGCGCGACGGCGTTGCGCTCAACGACAGCACGCGCGAGGTCGATTCCTTCAGTTCGACGGGCAAGGGCAATGTCGCGACCTTGTTCGCGCGCCGCGGCGACGACTATGTCCGGGTCGCCACCTCGGTCAAGAAGGAAGACGGCAGTCGGGCGGTCGGCACGGCGCTGGGCAAGGCGCACCCCGCCTATGCCGCGATCAGCCAAGGCTTGCCGTTCATCGGCAAGGCGACGCTTTTCGGCCGTCAGTACATGACCAAGTACGACCCGATCAAGGACGGCAAGGGCCAGGTGATCGGCATCCACTTCGTCGGTATCGACATCATGAGCTCGCTCGAGTACCTCAAGGAGACGATCAGGAAAATCAAGCTGGGCCAGACCGGCTACGCCTACGTGCTCGACAACAGCCCGGGCGCGCACGCCGGAACGCTGCTGATCCATCCGGCGCAGGAGGGGAAGAACATCGCCGACTCGCAGGATAGCGACGGCAAGTATTTCATCAAGGAAATCCTCGATCAGCGCAACGGCATCATCGTCTATCCGTGGATCAACAAGGACGCGGGCGAGAGTCGGGCGCGCGACAAGATCGTCGTTTTCAACGAATACAAGGACTGGAACTGGATCGTCGCGTCCGGCAGCTACGCCGACGAAATTTTCAGCCTGGCCGGCCGCGTGCGCAATATCATGGTCGGCGCGACCTTCGTGCTGACCATCATTCTGCTCTGCGTGCTGTCCTTCTATCTCAACCGCATCGTCCTTTCGCCGCTGCGCGATCTGGTCGGCAGTTCGCGCCGGATCGCCGACGGCGACTTGACCGTACAGCTCGATACGCACCGCGCCGACGAAGTCGGCAAGGTGATGAGCGCAATGCAGCAGATGGTCGGCAAATTGAGCGCCATCATCGGCGAAGTCAGGCGCGCCGCAGACACCATCTCAAGCGCCTCAGAGCAGCTGTCGACGACTTCGACCGAGATCAGCCTGGCCACCGAAAAACAGGCGCAATCGACGGCGTCGTCGGCGGCAGCGCTCGAACAGGTGACGGTCAGCATCAACGAGGTGTCGACGCTGGCCCAGGCCACCGAAGAGAGCTCGAAGCGCACGGCAGCACTGAGCCGTGACAGCGTGACGGCGATCCATCATGCGGTGTCCGAGATCGACTCGATGGCGCAGTCGATCGGCGCGGCGTCGGATCAGGTCGGCGGACTGGTCAAGCGCTCCGAGGAAGTCGGCAGCATCGCCGGGGTGATTCGCGAGATCGCCGACCAGACCAACCTGCTGGCGCTCAATGCGGCGATCGAAGCGGCGCGCGCCGGTGAGCAAGGGCGCGGCTTCGCGGTGGTCGCCGACGAGGTCAGAAAGCTCGCCGAACGCACCGCCCGGGCGACGCACGAGATCGCCGAGGTGATCGGCCTGATCCAGCAGGAAACGCAGCAGACGGTGATCGGCATGCAGTCTGCGACGCCGAAGATCAGGGATGGCCTGCAGAAGGTGAGCGACGTCTCGGGAATGCTCGATCGAATCTCGGTCGAAGCCGGCGAATCGCAGAACCGCGCCGTCGAGGTCGCCAGCGCCACGCGCGAGCAGGCGGTCGCCGCCAACGACATCGCGCGCAGCGTCGAGCAGGTGGCGCAGATGACCGAGCAAACCAACGCCACCATGCACAACAACGCCGAGAGCGCGTCGGGCTTGCAGAAAATGGCGCAGGAGCTGCGCCAGCACGTCGCCTATTTCAAGATGCCCTAGGGGGTGTGGACATGTGTTTCGTGGGCGTGCCGACCAATTCGCCCCGTTCGGCCTGTCGAAGCCCCCGATTGGTAATGACCGCCGTTCGACCGTTCGACAAGCTCAGGGCTCAGGGCGAACGGACTGGATCAGCGTATCCGCGCAACTGTCCGGGCGGCGGCGATGCCCGGCACTGACACACGGCTGTAAAGAGATTGCCTGATGATCCCCTCTTCACCTTTGCGAGGATGGGTTCACCATGAGCGATCAGGTTTTCTGCTATCACTGCCGGCGTCATCACCCCGCCGACCAGGTCACGGCGGTTTACGTGCGCGGCGTCAAGCGCTGGCGTTGTCGCCAGAGCGTCGTCTTGAGCCGTAGCAGCAGCGTCGCGCGCGATGCCTTCGGGCGCGCGGTCAGTGAGCAGAACCGGGCGCTGTGCGCCGGGCGCACCAGCCCGTTGCCGCGTCCGGTGCTCGAACTGTTGTGCAGCACGAGCGTCGCCGCATGAAGATCCTGATCGTCAGCGACGCCTGGGAGCCGCAGGTCAACGGCGTCGTTCGCACGCTCAAGATGACGCGCCGCGAACTCGAGCTCAAGGGCCACCAGACCGAGCTCATCTCCCCGCTCGGCTTCCGCTCGATTCCCTGCCCGACCTATCCCGAAATCAGCCTGGCGATGACTTCGCGGCGTGAAGTCGAGCGCCGGATCGACGAGTTCGCGCCCGACTGCCTGCATATCGCGACCGAAGGGCCGCTCGGCTGGCTGGCGCGCAGTATCGCGTTGCGCCGCGGCTGGCCGTTTACCACCGCCTATCACAGTCGTTTCCCCGAGTACGTCAAAGCGCGCATTGGCGTTCCGCTCGCCTGGACCTACGCGCTGCTGCGCCGCTTCCACAACGCCGCGACTTATACGCTGGCGCCGACGCCGGCGATCGTCGCCGATCTTGCGGCGCGCGGTTTTTCGGGCGCGCGCCTGTGGTCGCGCGGCGTCGACCTGCAGCTCTTCAATGCGTCGGGAGCGCGCGATGCGGCGGCGAAGCGGCCGGTCTTTCTCTACGTCGGGCGAATCGCCGTCGAAAAACAGGTCGATCAATTCCTGCGCCTCGACCTGCCCGGCGAAAAGTGGGTTGCCGGCGAGGGTCCCGAGCGCGCCCGCTTGCAGGCGAGATTCCCGCAGGCGCGCTGGCTCGGCGTGCTCGACGGCGCGGCGCTGGCGCAGCTCTATCGCGCGGCCGACGTGATGGTGTTTCCGAGCGTCACCGATACCTTCGGGCTGGTGATGGTCGAAGCGATGGCCTGCGGCACGCCGGTCGCCGCTTTTCCGGTGCCCGGGCCGATCGACGTCGTCGGCGATTCGGGCGGCGGCGTGCTGCACGCCGACCTGCGCCAGGCCTGCCTGCGGGCGCTGGCGTTGCCGCGCGGCGCGGTGCGCCAACGCGCCGAACAGTTCACCTGGTCGGCCGCCGCCGATCAGATGCTGGCGGCCTTGCAGACCATCCCGCGCAGCCAGTGCGGTCAGGCCGCGGTCGCGCTTAGCGGCGGGTGAGTCTGCTCCGCCGCGATCCGTGCAGCGCGATCAATTCGAGCAGTCCCCAGAGCAGCGTGCTGGCGAGCGCCGGGTGCAAGAACGTCTTGCGAAAAAAGCGAGACATGTCAGAGTCTCCTTTTCAGAGGTCGTCGAGCGGCCAGACGGCGATCCATTTTTCGTCGCACAGCTGGGCAAAAAGCCGATCGATGATTTTCTGCAGATCGAATAATTTCATGAACGTCATCATGTCACTCCCGGGTTTCGTCTCAAGGTCCGGTCACCCTAGCAGCGCGGTGTTAAGAATCTGTTGCAGCGCGAGGATCTTGGCGTGAATCAATTGCCCGAATTGATCGAGCTCGAACGAATCATCGACCAAGGCGCGGGCAGGCTCGACGCGCGCGTCGCCTGCCAGGTCACGGCCGGCGATCGCCAACTGCCGGTCCATGTGATTGCGCTCGGCAACCCCAGCCCGGACGTTCCGGCGGTCGGCTTCTTCGGCGGCGTCCACGGCCTCGAGCGGATCGGCGCGCAAGTGCTGATCGCCTATCTGCACAGCCTGGTGATGCGCTTGCCGTGGGACAACGTATTGCAGCGACAGCTCGAATCGGTGCGCCTGGTGTTCATGCCGCTGGTCAATCCGGGCGGCGTCTGGCTGGGCACGCGCGCCAACCCGAACGGCGTCGATCTGATGCGCAACGCGCCGGTCGATTCGCGCGAACGCGTTCCCTGGCTGGTCGGCGGACAGCGAATCAGCGCGCGCCTGCCGTGGTATCGCGGCGCGCCGGACGCGGCGATGGAAGATGAAAGTCAGGCGCTGTGCGCGGTCGCCGAGGACGAGCTGCTGGCGCGCGAATTTTCGATCGCGCTTGACTGCCATTCGGGTTTCGGCAGCACCGACCGCCTGTGGTTTCCCTACGCGCATACCGTTCGGCCGATCGCGCAGCTGCCCGAAATGCACGCGCTCAAGGCGCTCTTCGATCAGAGCAACCGCCATCACCGTTACCTCTTCGAACCGCAGAGCCGGCAGTACCTGGCGCACGGCGACCTCTGGGATCACCTCTACCGGCGCACCGAGGGGCGGTCCGAACGAACGTTCCTGCCGCTGACGCTCGAGATGGGGTCGTGGCTGTGGGTCAAGAAAAACCCGCGCCAGCTCTTTTCGCGGCACGGCATCTTCAATCCGCTGATCGACCACCGGCAGCAGCGCGTGCTGCGCCGGCACCTGGCCTGGCTCGACTTCCTGACGCGCGCCGCCGGCAGCTATCAGCGCTGGCTGCCGACCGGCGCGGCGCGCGCAGATCATCGCCAGCGTGCGCTCGAACTCTGGTACCGCTCGCCGTGAGCGCCTGGATCCTGCTGCGCGGGCTGAGCCGCGAGGCGAGGCACTGGGGCGGCTTTGCCGAGCTGCTGTGCCGCGAAATTCCGGATGCTCAGGTGTTGGCGCCCGACCTGCCGGGCAACGGCAGCCGCTGCCGCGAAAAGAGCCCGCTGCGCGTCGAGTCGATGGTCGAATCGCTGCGCGCGCAGCTTGGCGTTCAGGGCGTCGCGCCGCCGTATCGGCTGCTCGCCATGTCGCTCGGCGCGATGGTCGCGGTCGATTGGGCAGCGCGCCATCCCGGCGAGATTGCCGGCGCCGTGCTGATCAACACCAGCCTGCGGCCGTTGAGCCCCTTCTATCATCGCCTCAAGCCCGCCAACTATCGGCGCCTGCTGACGCTCGCGCTGTCGGCCGCCAGCGATCGAGACTGGGAAGCCGCGATCCTCGAACTCACCAGCCGCCATGCGGGCGCGCACGAGACCGTGCTCGACGACTGGCTGGCGTACCGCCGCGAAAACCCGGTCACCGTCGCCAACGCGCTGCGCCAGCTTTTCGCCGCAGCACGCTACCGCGTACCTAGCGTCAAGCCGGATGTCCCGCTGCTGGTGCTCGCGAGCCTGCGCGACGAGTTGGTCGATAGCGACTGCTCGCAGCAGCTCGCCAGGCAATGGCGTCTGCCGCACGCCGTGCATCCCGACGCCGGCCACGATCTGCCGCTCGACGACGGCGCCTGGGTCGTCCGCGAGATCGGGCGCTGGCTGCGGACGTTCGCCGGCCAAGCTTGAGGCGCGGGTCCCGGCGCCAGCGATTTACGCGATAATGCAGGGCGGCGATCTCGTCCGCCCAAGCTTGCGTGAATCTTCAGGAACCCGGGCCCGTGCGTTTATTGCTTGTTGAAGACGATCTGGAACTCGCCAACGGACTGGTGCATACGCTGGCTCAGTCCAATTACGCCGCCGATGCCGTTCATACCGGGCGCGACGCGGTGGCCGCCTGCGCGACGATGCCGTATCAACTGGTGATCCTCGATCTCGGCCTGCCCGACGAGGACGGGATCGAGACCCTGCGCCGCCTGCGCCAGCAGGGATTGACCGCGCCGGTGCTGATCCTCACCGCGCGCGACGACTTGAAGGACCGCATCCTCGGACTCGATGCCGGTGGCGACGATTACCTCTCCAAGCCATTCGCGTTCGGCGAGTTGGAGGCCAGGATTCGCGCGCTGTTGCGGCGCGGCAGTTCGCTCGGCGGAGTGCGCTGCTTTGGCGGGATCGAGTTCGACTCAACCACCCGCGCGGTGATGATCAATGGCGGCGAGATCACGCTCACGGCACGCGAACTGGCGGTGCTCGAGATCCTGATGTTGCGGCCGGGGCGGGTGGTCAGCAAACAGCAGCTGGTCGAATCGCTCTACACCTGGGAAAGCGAAGCCAACCCGTCGGCGATCGAGGTGTTCGTCAGCCGCTTGCGGCGCAAGCTCGACGACGCGGGCGCCGGGGTCGGCATCCGCGTGCTGCGCGGACTCGGTTATCGTCTTGAATTGGCGCCTCATGCGGCGGAATAAGGGCTACAGCCTGCGGCGGCGCCTGCTGCTGCGGCTGTTGGGACCGCTGGCTCTGGTCTTGATCCTGGGGGTGGCGGCGACCGTGATGCTGGCGCGGCACATCGGGACGATCGTCTATGACCGGGGGCTCTATGACTCGGCGATGACGCTCGCCCAGCAGATCAGGATCAAGGACGGGAAAGCCGATCTCGACCTGTCGCAGACGGCGGTGGAGATCTTCGAGTGGGACAACGTCGATCGGATCTTTGAAAAGGTGACGTCGCGCAAAGCCGGTCCGATCTTCAGTAATGCCCCCTTTCCTCGCTTCGACGACGACCTGGTCGTCGGCCAGCCTCGCTATTACGACGCGGTGGTCAACGGCAAGCCGGTGCGAGTCGTCGCGGTGCTGATGGCCGGCGCCGGCGACGATCCCGACAGTTTCGTGATCCAGGTCGCTGAAACCCAATACAAGCGCAATTCCCTGGTGTCGGACATCCTGCTGCTGGCGATTCCGCTGCTGGCGCTCATTTTTGCGCTGGTCAGCGCCTTGATCTGGTTGGCGGTGAGTTCCAGCCTGCGCATTCTCGACGCCACCACCGCGCGGCTGTCGACCTACGAACCCGACGGCCTGGTGCCGGTCAGCGACGTCGACGATGCGCCCAACGAGGTCAAGCCGCTGCTCGATTCGATCAATCGCCTGATCGCCAAGCTGTCCGACGCGCAAAACACCCAGCGCCGCTTCATTTCCAACGCCGCGCATCAACTGCGAACGCCGCTGGCGACCCTGCAGGTGCAGACCGAACGCGCCTTGCGCGAACCCGACCCGATTCGCCACAGCGAGGCATTGACCCATGTGCTGACGGCGATTACCCGGTCGCGGCACATGGTTCACCAATTGCTCACGCTGGCGCGTTCCGAGCCGTCCGGTGAGCAACTGCTCGAAATGGTCCGCGTCGATCTGGCCGAGGTGGCGCGCGAGGAGATCGAAAAGTGGGCCGACGCGGCGATCGCGCGTGGCATCGATCTGGGCTACGAAGGTCCGGACGGTGAGCTGCCGATTTCAGGCGAGCCGCACCTGCTGCACGAAATGATCGGCAATATCGTCGATAACGCGATCCGCTATGGCCGTCCCGGCGGTCGGGTCACCCTCGGCTTGACGGCTTCGCCGCGAATCCTGACCGTCGACGACGATGGGCCGGGAATACCCGCGCCGGAGCGGGGCCTGGTGATGGAACGCTTCTACCGCCTGGCCGGAACCGCGAGCGACGGTTGCGGCCTGGGCTTGTCGATTGCGCGGGAAATCGCCGTACGACACCGGGCGCAGCTGGTGATCAAGGACAATCCGCGCGGCCAGGGCGCGCGCATCGAAGTCGTCTTTCCAAAATAGCCGCCTGAAAGTTAACCGACGACACGCAATGTGCCGAAAGGTTCAGGCAAGGTCAGGTCATTAAACTCGCGCTCCGTGCACAGGGGCCGACCCGTGTGCTCGATAGTCTTGTACTGCTCAACGCCGAAAAAAACAGCGACGGACTTCGCCCGATCTATATGGGCGCAAGCCACTCGATTGGGTGCCTGAGCAGTCATAACGACGCCCGAGGGTAATCGATTGACTGCCGTCGGGCCTTTCTGGAGGGGAACGATGAATTTTCTAACTGCAATAAATACCAGGCTGTCGCGCTGGGCGATGTATATCGCCTGCACGGGACTGGCCTGCCTCGTCTGCGTCGTCGATTACAGCGTGGTCATGCGCTACGTGTTCAATGACGCGCCCGCTTTCGCCGAACAGGCCGCCTTGCTGCTGGTGATCACCGTCGCCATGTTCGGCGCCTCGGCCGGCGTGCGCGACGCCGGCCACATCGGCATGGATACGCTGGTGGCGCTGCTGCCCAAGAAAGCGCACCGGTACATCGACCTGATCGTCAGCGCGATCAATTTCACCTTTGGCGGCGTCCTGCTGATCGGCTGCCTGCTGATGGCCGAGTCCACGTACAGCGCGACCATCCCGACGATCGGCATCTCGGAAGCCTTCCGCTATCTGCCGCCGATCGCCGCCGGCGTGCTCATCATCCTGTTTTCGGTTGAGCATCTGATCGCCATCCTGACCCACAAGAAAGTGATTAAATCATGGCACTGACCGTCCTCAGCCTGGTATTCCTGATCATCCTGCTGCTCGGCGCGCCGGTTTCCTTCGCCATCGGCCTGAGCTGCGTCGCGACCTTCATGGTCGAGGGCTTGCCCTTCGAAACGCCCTTCCAGATCATGATCTCCGGAATGAACGTGTTTTCGTTCCTGGCCATTCCGTTCTTCATCTTCTCCGGAGAGCTGATGCTGCACGGCGGCATCGCCGACAAGATCGTCGATTTCGCGCGTTCGCTGGTCGGCCATGTGCGCGGCGGTCTGGGCCTGGCCAACGTGGTCGCCTGCACGCTGTTCGGCGGCGTCTCCGGTTCGCCGGTCGCCGATACCTCGGCGATGGGCGGCGTGATGATCCCGATCATGAAGCGCGAGGGCTACAGCGCCGAATACGCGGTCAATGTCACCACCCATGCCTCGCTGACCGGCGCGCTGATGCCGACCTCGCACAATATGATCATCTACGCCTTCGCCGCACAATCGGCGGCGGGGATGGTCGGCATTCACGAGATCAAGGGCGTTTCGATCGGCGATCTGATGTTCGCCGGATTGATCCCGGCGTTCTGGATCATGGCCTGCGTGCTCTGCGCGGCCTACTACCAGGCGGTCAAATTCGGCTACCCGAAGACCGCCGACGGCACCTCGATGATGACTCGCTTCCCGGGCTGGCTCGCGGTCGCGCGCAACCTGGCGGCGGCCTTGCCGGGCCTGGGCGTGGTGGCGATCATCATGGTCTGCATCATCAAGGGAATCTCGACCGCGACCGAAGCGGCCGCGATGGCGGTGACCTATTCGCTGATCCTGACCGCGCTGATCTATCGCACGATGACCAAAGAGAAGCTGCTCAAGGCGCTGGCTCGTGGCTCCAAGACGACCGGCGTCGTGCTGCTGTTGATCGGCGTTTCCAATATGCTCGGCTGGCAGATGGCCTGGCTCGAAATCCCCGAACAGATTTCCGCCGCGCTGCTCACCGCGACCACCACGCCGTGGCTGATGCTGCTCTACATCAACATCCTGCAGGTCGCTCTCGGCATTTTCCTCGACATGGCTGCGCACATCCTGATCACGACCCCGCTGTTCCTGCCGCTGGCCATGCAGATGGGCGTCGGCCCGGTGCAGTTCGGCGTCATGCTGCTGCTCAACTGCTCGCTGGGGCTGGTCCATCCGCCGGTCGGCACGGTGCAGTTTGTCGGTTGCGCGATCGGCGGCGTGTCGGTCAACAGCGTGATGAAAACCATTTTGCCGTATTATCTGGCGATCTGGACGGCGATCCAGTTGGTCACCTACGTCGACGGCTTCTCGACCTGGCTGCCAACACTGATCAACCATCATTTGGTACTGTGAACCGAAGCATTCTCTGAATCATCGAAGGCCCCGGAGATGTCTTGCCCGGGGCCTTTCGCACAATTGGAGAGACGCTGTCAGGCGCGCTTGGGCAGCGCCGGGAACAAGGAGTTACTGGATGTTGAAAGCGTATTTCGTCGAGCTGCTGAAAAAGAACAACAAGATCCGTTATGGCCTGATCGCCTTGCTCTCTTTGGTTCTGGTCGGCGTGCTCGCCTATGACCGGCTCAACAAGAATGAACGGATCAAGGCTGAAAATACATTCGACTGCCCGGACCTTGATCGGGGGTGTCAGATCGAGGTGCGCAATCTGCCGTACACGATCAAGACCGATACGCGGGTCGCTGCGGGTGTGCCGTTTGTCCTGCTCGTCGAGGGCGGCGGTGTCGAAATGCACGCGCTGTGGAAGATGAAGGACGTCGACGTCGATCCGAATTTCTATCGTCTGGAAGCCGATGGCCTTGAGCGCTGGAAGTCCAAGATGACTCTTCCATCGAGTCCGCAAACGCGGCACGATTGGGTTCTGCACTTGGAAATCAACGCGCGAGCGGTCGATATCAATACCACCACGCACTGAGATTGGAAGACGACAATGAAGCGCGGGGTGAATCGAGGCCATGCGAGTCGAAGCAAGCTGATGTACGTCGTCGTCGTGGTCGTCGTCTTGCTTCTGCTTCTGTCTGCCTGGTGGCTGAACATCGACCGGGAACCGGGATCGGCGGAGATGCGCTTGGCCTTCATCAAGCACTACGAAACGAGCAATCCAGCCAGGGCGCCAAAAGACCTGCTTGAAGACCGGCAGCGGCTGATTGAATTTGAGCTCAAGAAACAGCATTGCGAGAAGATCGGGACCAAGCGCTATCGATGCGCGGCCGCGCTGTCGATCAATGGCCAGCCGGTCGGTGATCCTGGCAGTGCAGAGGAAGCGATCTACACGCACGACGCCAAGGGTTGGCTCTTCACGCCAGTCGACGCCGGCGAAAAGGGCAAGGCCTCGCGCGCCATCGCCAACTGAGCCTGTGCCTCGCTGCCTCCGTGGTGCTTGGCGGTCATGCGATTGAAACCTTGGGCGAATATGCTGCTGCGACATCCAATCTGATTCGCGGAGCACCCCATGCCTGAAGCGGTGAAACGAATTGCGTCCTTCCCGCTCTTCGTCGTCGATAGCCAAGCGATCGACGCGCAGACTGAAGAAATCGAACTGCTCGACGACATCGTCGAAAACTGCCGATTGACCGGTGTCTTTCAGCCGATCATCGATTTTCGAACGCACTCTTACATCGGCTATGAAGGCCTGATCCGCGGCCCGGTCGACACGCCCTTGCATGCGCCGCTGCAGCTCTTCGCCGCCGCCGAACGCCACGGTCTGCGCCGCAAGCTTGAGCAGGCCTGCCGCGAGACGGTGTTTCGCGCCTTCGCCAAACTGCAGTTGCCCGGCAAGCTGTTCGTCAACTCGAGTCTCGACTGCCTCGACGACGAGTTGATCTTCAACGGCGGCACCGTCGATCTGCTGCATCAGATCGGCATCAGCCCCGGCCGGGTGGTGATCGAACTGACCGAGAACCAGCGCATCAACGACTATCCCGACATTCACCTGGCGCTCGCGCACTATCGCAGCCTGGGTTACCAGATCGCCATCGACGATCTGGGTGAAGGCTTTGCCAACCTGCGCATGTGGTCGGAGATCGCTCCCGATTTCGTCAAGATCGACCGCCATTTCATCGACGGCATCGCGCAGGACAAACTCAAGCATCATTTCGTCAAGGCCATGCAGAACCTCGCCGAGAGCTGTTCGGCGACGGTCGTCGCCGAAGGCATCGAGAACGAGGCCGACTGCCTCGCCGTTCGCGACCTGGGAATCGCGCTCGGCCAGGGCTTCCTGATCGCCATGCCGGATGCCGAACCGCGCACGCTGCCCAGCGCCAAGATCGTCGAGACGATCAAGCGACGCAGCCTGGCCGTTTTTCCGACGGCGCCGGTGCATTCGGGCAACGTCACGGTGCGCAGCCTGATCCGCCCGGTCGAGCCGGTGGCGCCGAATACTTTCAACGACGAGGTCTATCGCCGCTTTGAGGCCGACCCCGAGCTGATGTCGATGCCGGTCGTCGCCAAGGGCGCGCCGCTCGGGCTGATCAACCGCCATGAACTGGTCGACCGCATGGCGCGCCCGTACCGGCGCGAGCTGTTCGGCCGCAAGAGCTGCATGCAGTTCATGGACCCGATGCCGCTGTGCATCGACCAGGAGTCGACCGTGCAGGAGGCCGGGCTGATCGTCGCCCGCTCGGCGCGGCGCCATATCTACGACGGCTTCATCGTCACCCGCGACGGCGAATACGTCGGCATCGGCAGCGCCCACGACCTGATGGGAATGATCACCGAAATGCAGATCCAGGCGGCGCGCTACGCCAACCCGCTGACGCAGCTGCCGGGCAACGTGCCGATCAACGAACACATCGAGCGCTTGCTCGAGAACCGGGTCTGCTTCCACGCCTGCTATTTCGACCTTGATCACTTCAAGCCCTTCAACGACGTCTTCGGCTATCGCAAGGGCGACGACATCATCGTTCTGCTGGCGCAGACGCTGGCCGAGGTGATCGACCCGCTCGCCGATTTCTGCGGCCACATCGGCGGCGACGACTTCATGGTGCTGTTTCAAAGCGACGACTGGGAGTCGCGTTGCCGCAAGGCGCTGCAAATTTTCGACCAGCGCATCGCCGAATCGGTCGACGGCGGCCTGCTCGACGAGCGCGGCGGCTATTCGGCCGAAAACCGGCGCGGCCAGATGGTTTTCTATGCGCTTCCCGCGCTGTCGATCGGCGCCGTTCCGGTCGGCATCGACGTCTTCGAGTCACACCGCGAAATCTCGGCGGCCGCCGCCGAAGCCAAGAAGAACGCCAAGCGATTGGCCGGCAGCAGCCTGTTCGTCGAACGAAGGCTGAGCCCGGCCGGCATCGCGGCGATTGCCTAGCACCGCCAGCGAGGAGAAAAAGCGCCATTCACCCTTCGATAGGTTTGGGGTGAACGGCAGCTTCTTGCTTACCTGAACGGCAACAGCCCGCCGCTCAATAGGTCGCCGGAACGAACATCTCGGCGGGAACCGGGTGGCGCAGGTAGTCCGGATTATGCACGCGCGCCGGCAGCACCACCGGCTCGCGCTCGACCTCGCCGTAGGGGATCTGCGCCAGCAGATGGTGGATGCAGTTGAGGCGAGCTTTCTTCTTGTCGACCGCTTCGACGATCCACCACGGCGCCTCGGCGATATGCGTGCGCTCGAGCATGACCTCCTTGGCCCGCGTGTAGTGTTCCCAGCGCCGGCGCGATTCCATGTCCATCGGGCTGAGCTTCCACTGCTTGAGCGGGTCGTGGATGCGCATCGTGAAGCGCATGTTCTGCTCCTCGTCGGTGATCGAGAACCAGTACTTGATCAGGATGATCCCCGAGCGCGTGAGCATCTTCTCGAACTCGGGGACGGTGCGGAAGAAGTCTTCGTACTCGTCGTCGTTGCAAAAACCCATGACCTTTTCGACGCCGGCGCGGTTGTACCAGCTGCGGTCGAACAGCACGATCTCGCCGCCGGCCGGCAGATGCGAGACGTAACGCTGAAAGTACCACTGGCTGCGTTCGCGCTCGCTCGGCGCCGGCAGCGCCGCGACGCGGCAGACGCGCGGGTTGAGGCGCTGGGTGATGCGCTTGATGACGCCGCCCTTGCCGGCGGCGTCGCGCCCCTCGAACAGCACCACCACCTTGAGCTTCTGGTGCACCACCCAGTCCTGCAGCTTGACCAGTTCGCCCTGCAGCCGAAAAAGCTCCTTGAAGTAGAAGTTGCGGTCGACGTCGCGGCTCTCGCCGCCGGGGTTCATCGCCTCGTTGATCAGCGCGTTCATGCGCTCATCGTCGATTTCCATTTCCAGCTCTTCGTCGAAGCCGTCGAGCATCTCGGCGTGAATCCGCCGCTCGTAGTCGCGTTTCTTTTCGATCTTGTCGGTAATCATCGGGGGTTTTCTGTTGGAGTTAAGGCGAGTCGGTGAATGGAGACGTCATGGTCTGGCTGGCGGCGACGGATCGAGATCGAGGGCGTGGCAGAGCCGGTCGATCAACTCGCGCGGCGTCCTGGCGATGACTTCGGCGGGGATCGCGTAGCTGTCGGCCAGGCGGTCGTAATCCTCGAAACCGTAGGACGCGACCAGCGGGTTCATTCCGGCGCCGATCGCCGCCGCGTAGTCGCGGTACTCGTCACCACAGGCGAAGCAGCGCGCGGGGTTGATCGCCAAACGTTCGCGCAGCGCGCGAAAGTGCGGCAGCTTGTCTTCGCCGAGCGGAATGCAGACCAGAAAATCCAGGCGCGCGCTGTCGATGTCGTGACGTTCGAGCACCAGCCGAACGGTCTCATCGGGATCGACGGTGACGTTGCGCGAGACGATTCCGACGCGAATGTCGGGCGTCTCGATCAGGCGCTGCAGCAAGGCCGCCATGTCGGGAAACACCGCCGCCTGGCTGCGGTAGATCTCGGTGAGCGTGTGCTTGAGCCGCTTGCGATTCTCTTTGTCGAGTTGCCGCCGCAGGTTTTTCGGGAACTCGCGCAGCCCGCCCAGATACTTGAGCAGCTTGCGCCGGCGCTGGAAGCGCGCGAGGTCGCCGAGGTCCATGCCGTGCCGCGCGAAAGCGAGCTCGACCGCAAAGAACGAGTCGATCAGCGTCCCGTCGAGGTCGAAAATCACCAGGCGATCCTTACTTGCGTACATCGGCAAAGCCCCATTTCACGGCGCGGTCGCCATGCGGCGAATATAGCCGGCGATTGTGACAGGGGTGTTACCGACGGGTTACGCGTGCAGCCGCAGGGCGGTTGCTATGCATTTCGGCTTGAGCCGGCCTGATGACAGGCGTATGGTGTGGTCTTGACTACTGGTTTTCCGGTATTACAGATCCCCGTGAAGCTTGTGGCCGGCGGTCGAGCCGCGCTGGATGGCCGTGGAGCGGGGAAGCGCAGGATTGATTGATGAAACAGTAAGGCCTCGTTTGGAGGTCGATTTGACGTTAGAGGTTTTCGTTGTCCCCCAATGCAGTTACCAAGGGAGAATCAAATGGCCATAAAACCATCAGCAAAAACGACTTCGACACCAGCAGCAAAAGCTGCATCAAAAACAATTTCTAGCCCCAACACCGCCAAGCCATCGAAATCCGCAGCAGGTAGTGCTCTGTCTCAGGTCGCTCCCAAGAAAGTCACATCTCCAGTAGCCGCCTCGGCTGCATCTAAAACGCTGCGCGACGGCAGAACAAGCGCAGCGTCAAAATCTGCTGCTGGGTCTGCTCTCGCTCAAAAGCCTCCGGCCAAAAAACGTTGAGCAAACCTAACACCCCGCTCCTGCCGAGCGTCAAAATGCCGCGCTTTTTGCCGTCGGCTGAGCTAGCACATTAGGGCGTACTAAATGTCGCTGGTTAAGCACAAGCCATTCGATGGTCTCGATGCAAGGTACAGAGGGAATCTCTCGACGTCCGCATGGTCGCTTTGCGTCGGTGCTGGAGTGTCGTTCGGGCTAGTTCCCTCTTGGCAGGAGCTCACGAGACGCGTCGTGAACAAGGCATTTGGAACAATATACGACGAGCCGGGATTCGAGGTCTTAGTTAAGTCAACCCGCTGGAGTTTGGACGCACTGTTGCAAGGGGCGGCAAATAAGCTGGAGCTTTCGGGCAACCCTTCGGATGTGTTTGGTGATCTCCTTGAGGCCGGTCTATATTCCGATCTCCTTAGTCAGGCGCACTCCGAGGGGTTGGAAAAGTCCTTAAGTGATGCCCTAAACAATCCGCGTTGGTTGAGAAAAGACGAGATACTTCGCCTCACGGATTTCTTCGAAAAGACCCACGGTGGAAGCACGCTCGTAAATTTATCTCGTTCGCTGGCGGAGGCAAAAGAAGTGCGGAAAGGGCCGCAAGCGATCATCAACTTCAACGCCGATACGCTGCTCTTTGCATTGCTAGACTTGTTCCTCATTCGCGCGCATGCGGTCAAGATCGGCAAATGGGAGCACCCCTCCTTTTCCTTCGTTCGAACGCTCCGTGGTATTGACGGGTTGCCCTCTGATGCAACGCCAATATTCCACTGCCATGGTGCCGTCGCGCCTTCGCCAAGCGGCAGATTGAAAAAGGCGAAGCGCAGAGACTCCCGAGAGCACCTCGTTTTTACTGAAGCTGACTATCTGAACATCGCCGGAAACGTCGCCACATGGGCTCAATCTCTGTTTCTGTTCCACGCCCAAAGCTCTAAGCTCTTGATTGTCGGACACTCGCTATCTGATCCAAATATTCGCAAGTGGCTAGCCTGGAGCCTCAGTAGTTCCCTTGAGGAAATGGCAGCTGTAAGTTCCGCAAAAGAGTTTACTGCGCGCCACATATGGGTAGCCCGCCGCCCCAAGGAAGCTGCGCAGCGTCAGATTCAAGAAATCTCCCTGCTTCACTTGGGTGTCCGCGTGTGCTGGGTTGATGACTGGGGGCAAATCGGCGGCGTGTTTGAAAACTTGCTGGCGCTGTAGGTGCGCCCTACCCCATCATTCCACCGGACCTGCGCGAAATGCCGCGCAGCCCGGTCGATTAACACATTGTCTGTCATGGAGTAAGTAACCAATGGGCCTGCATGTACACTCCTTGAGCAACATCCCAAAGAGCGAAAATCGTGATTACCTGATTTATCTCTTGGAGTACGGCTGGCATGAGCCGCTTGCCGAAGCCCTTAATAGCAATTTCTTCAAAATGGCCGGAGCGGCTGCTCAAAATAGAGCAGTGGTGATAAAGGGTACTGAGCTAGCCCATTTTGAGAACGAAGTTTTTTCTTGGCATCAGATAAACAATGAGCGAGGCGAAAACATTCTTCCTGCCGTGCTCATTACGAATGCACATCCGTCCTACTTCATGGAAAACAACCACGGATACAGCCGGAAAAGTGGCCTGTACCGTGAATCAATTGATGGCGGGCTGAAGCTCATCCTTATCCCGTTAAGAAAATTCTGTTCGAACACTTCCGAAGTTGTCTCGCTAATAGAAAAATTGTTCGCTGACATTGAGGCCGGGAAGGATCTCTCGGAATTCAAAATTGCAAAAGAAGCACAGAAAGGTATTGGTTCCGCAATTGTCGACGCGCTAATTCTGGAACCCAATATCTCGGGCCTAGGCTTTAGTTTCAAAAAGCTTGGTAGCTTCCTGAGCAAAGCCAGATAACATGGCGCTCAACCTCGCTCCTCTGTCGTTGGACGCTGCGCGATAAAGCCGCGCAGTCCGATTCACACGCTAGACCTGTCCTGCATATGTCCATCGCCAATTTCGAAGCTGCCTGCCTTCGGGGCGTCAAGCGCGCCTTTAAGACACATCATCAGTTCACCGGAGGCCTTTCGCTTCAGTACGCACCCGAAGCATTCATTCAGGGGCAAATTGCGTTGGCCCTTTCACCGCTCGCTTACGTAACGCTTGAGAGTCACGTGTACGACACGCTCTGGGATGCAGGGGCGGAACTTCGAGGTAAAGTTCCTCGCAACGGTAGTGGGCGTCTCGATATTGTTACGTGGTGGAAGCAAGGTACGCCGCGATTTCTCATCGAAGTAAAGAAGCTTCGTCACAAAGAGGCCATTACGGCGGATGCAAAGCGCCTCCGGCAATTGCTTGGTCGCGGAGGATCAACAAGAGAGGGAATTGTCGTTGCATATGTGAGCGCGAAGAAACCCAGGACCATCGACGACCGTCTTCTTTATGCTGCGGAGAGTAGTGGGGCTCTGCTGTCTCAACGCACCGGGAAAATTCCGTTCGTCGAATTCCACTCCGGTTCTACTTGGCACTATGAAGCTGCCTGCTTTCGTGTCCGGCCCTAACCCGGCAAAAAGCAAAAAGGGTCTAGGCTCGAATTTTCGGTTCCTGTGTGCGAGGCCGCTTGAGAAAATGTGAGCCTCGCCCTTTTTCACTCTTGGTTTTTCTACACCCTCGTTAAGCATTTATGCCAAGTATCCGGCCAGCCTCCGTCAAAGACGCACTTCGCATAACCGAGCTGCTGCATCAACTTGGTTACGAAGTGACTTCGGCGCTTGTCGAGGCAAAAATCACCGCGTTGTCTGAAAATCCAATGGATCAGGTGTTGGTAGCCGAAAGTGAGACAGAAATCGTTGGCGTCACCAGCCTTCACGTCCTGGAGCTTTTTCACGTTAATGGACGGCTAGGGAGAATTACCTCTCTTGTCGTCGACGCAAAGTATCGTCACCTCGGAATTGGTAGGCTCTTGGTGCAAGCAGCCGATCAATACTTCATTGAGCGCGGGTGTGTGCGTGCTGAGGTAACAAGCGGTGATCGTCGGCCAGGGGCTCACGCATTCTATCAAGCGCTTGGTTTTGCTTCGGACGAAAGGCGTTTCATCAAACCCTACGATCTAGCCTTATTCGTTGGGCGCCAGTGAACCGGGGGGGGCGCTAGAATACCAAGAGCCTGAAACGAAATCATCGAAAGGAACGATCCAATGAAATACAAGGGTAGCTGCCATTGTGGGCAGGTCGCGTTCGAAGCCGAAGGAAATCTCGAGAAAGTCATCGAGTGCAATTGCTCAATTTGTAGCAAGCGCGGTTCGCTTCACTGGTTTGTTTCCCCCGAGAATTTCCGTTTGCTCACCCCTGAGGACGGCATGGGAACATACACATTTAACAAGCACACCATTAAGCATCGCTACTGCCCCAAGTGCGGGTGTGCGCCATATAGTGAAGGTATAGCGCCTTCTGGTAACTACATGGTTGCAATCAACGCCCGCTGTTTGGATGGTGTCGACTTGTCGCCCGTCGAGGTGGGGCATTTTGATGGGCGCAGCCTTTGAGCACCCGACCACCCCATCATTCCACCGGACCTGAGCGAAAAGCCGCGCATCCTCGGCGATTTCAGACGTCGTGCGCCTCAGTAATGAAACCGCAGCTGAGCAATCACCAAGTCGTCGTCTTCGACGCGGTACACCATCCGGTGCTCATCCGTTATGCGGCGCGACCAGAAACCCGATAAGGCGTGCTTGAGCGCTTCCGGCTTGCCGACGCCGGAGAAAGGTTCGCGCTGGGTCTCCCGAATCAGCTTGTTGATCCGTTCGACCATCCGTTTATCTTGCCAGTAGAGATAGTCTTCCCATGCCTCATCAGCGAAAATCAGCTTCACTCTGCCAGCTTCCGCTCGACGCCTTTCCCTGCGTTCAGTTGAGCGGCCGCCGAGAGAAGGCGCTTGGCGTTGGCGGGCGTGCGCAAGAGATAGGCGGTTTCCTCAAGGGCTTTGTAGTCTTCGAGCGAGAGCATCACCACGGCTTGCTCGCCGTTGCGGGTGATAATCAAGGCTTCGTGATCGTTGCAAACTCGATCCATCGTGCTGGCGAGATTTGCGCGGACGGTGGTGTAGGTCATGGCATCCACGATTGTTCTCCGAATATGTACGTGTTACTGTACATAACCGGCCGTCGCTTGTCCAGCAAATACGTCCGGACACGATGCCCAACCCATCATTTGAGCGGTCGCCAAAAATCCGCACAGTCGCGTAAATTCAGCGTCAGCCGCTGCCCCATCAGGAAAGGAATCTCATGACAGTCACCATCGCCTTTGATGTCTACGGCACCCTGATCGACACCCACGGAATCGTCGTCGCCCTGAGCGAACGTTTGGGCGACAGGGCCAGCGAGTTCTCCCGCAGGTGGCGTGAAAAGCAGCTCGAATACTCATTCCGTCGCGGCTTGATGCAGAACTACGTCGATTTCTCCGTGTGCACCCGCCAGGCGCTCGATTACACGAACTCGTCTTTCGAATCGCCGCTCGGCTCGCAGGACCTCGAAGGTCTGATGACGGCGTACCGGAAACTGCCCGCCTTCGCTGACGTCGAGGATGGCCTGGCAGCGGCCCGGAAGGCGGGTCATCGCCTGTTCGCGTTCTCCAACGGCCGCGCCGATTCGGTTGAAGCCTTGCTCACGAACGCCGGCATCCTGAGCTATTTCGACGGCGTCGTGAGCGTCGATGAAATGAAATCCTTCAAGCCCAACCCCGGCGTCTATGGCCACTTCCTGCGCAAAGCGCAGGCCACGGGAAGCGACGCCTGGCTGGTATCGAGCAACCCCTTCGATGTCATCGGCGCGATCTCGGCGGGGATGCGCGCGGCCTGGGTCAAACGTTCTGCCGACGCGTTGTTTGACCCTTGGGGAATCGAACCGACCTTGGTCGTTCGCAGCGTGGCCGAGTTGGCCGGGCGGATCGGCCAGCTGCGCGCGTAACCCTGCTTGCCAAGCGGTGCGCCCTTAATTAAGACACTGGACACCTTTTTGCACCTGTAGACGAAACTACTTCCGGGGAGTATGGTCGGCCCATGTTAACCGTCATCGAAGCGTCGCTGTTTTAGAAGCTGTGGCCACATTACTGGACCGAAGATGAGCGGGGTGCGAGTGATCTACTTCACTCGTACCGCCGAAGGTGAAGTTGTCTTGCTGACTCTTTATGCCAAGTCAAAAACAGACAACCTCACGGGTTCAAAACTGCAGGAGATACGTCATGCCCTCGAAGAATAAACCACTGACCAAAACGGAACTTGCCGCCTATGAGTCCAAACGCGACCTTGCTGCCGAACTGCTTCAATCGGTGCGCGAAATGCAGGCAGGTAAAGTTCACGTTGTTTCATCACCGGTCATAGAAGCCCGCAAAAATACCGGCCTCTCGCAAACGCAATTTGCGGCACTCCTTGGCGTGTCCGCACGCACGCTGCAAGGCTGGGAGCAAGGCCGCAAACAGCCGAGTGGTGCAGCCCGGACCTTGCTTGCAATTGCCAGCACCAACCCAAAGGCATTGCTGGCCGTCGTATCCAAATAGTCGCCTCGTGATGCAGGCGACCAATTCATCAATCCACCGGACGCCGCGCGACAGGTGAAACAGATGCCGAAGATTGACGCCGACGAACTTGAAATTCTTACCGCCTTTGAGCAAGGCCAGCTCAAGTCGGTTGCCAGTAAAGCTGAGCTCGCAAAGTTCAAGGCGGCGGCTCGCGCTACGGCGATCAAGGATCGCCGGGTCAACATCCGCCTCTCTTCCGGCGATCTTAACGACATTCAAGTCAAGGCGCTTGAAGAAGGTGTGCCATACCAAACGCTCATCGCCAGCGTTCTTCACAAATACGTGACGGGTCGTTTGGCAGAACCGCGGGTTGCCAAGCCAACTCGTGGTCCAGCAACAAAGCGCCGCACACCTTCAGGTAGCTAAGGCGGCGCTGGTTTATTCCGCTCGCTCTGAGTACTGTTTCTTGAGCGCTGCGACTCGTGAGCCGTGAGCTTGTCGAACGGTCGAACGGCTGATATTACATGTCGGTACCTTGCAAGGGGCTTCGACAGCCCGAACGGGGCCAAGCTCAGCCCGAACGGGGCCAAGCTCAGCCCGAACGGGGACAGGCTCAGCCCGAACGGAGCGAATTGATCCGCGCTTTCCTAAGCGCACGTTCCGATGCCGGCGCTTCAGGCGGCGAGCTTACCTCCGCGCAGTTGAACGGCTTGACGATCCAGCCGTTGATTCCGGCCGATTCAGAAAAAAGATCAATTGATCAGCCCGCTGAGCGCCTCGGCGCCGATCAACTCGCCCTGGCTGCCGAGCACCGAGTAGATTTCGCGGAACGCTTTGGCTTGAACCTTCTCGGGCAGGGGAATGAACTTGGCCTGCGTCGCCAGGACGTCTCCATTGGCGTAAGCCCAGACGAAGAAGCGTAGCGTCTGCATTGCGCGGGCGGCATCGCGGGCGACTCTCGGTACCGCCACGTAGGTGCCCATGGTGATTGGCCAACTCTTCTCGCCGGCCATATCCGTCAAGGTTTCCGAAAAATCGCCGCTGCTGAACCATCGACTCTGCAGCACGGCCTTGCGGAAACCTTCGCTCGATGCCGCAACGAAATAGCCTGCGGAATTGCGTACCTGGACGCCAATCAGCCCATCTTCGAGAACATAGTTGTAGTCGATGTAGCCGATCGCGCCGGACGTAGTGCGCACTGCGGCAGAGACCTCGCTGCTGCCTTTGGCCGTGATGAAAGCCGGCGGCCATCGGTGTTTGCTGGCGACGCCAAAGCGCGCTTTCCAGGCCGGGCTGACCTTGCTCAGATAATCTGAAAAATTGTACGTCGTTCCCGATCCGTCGCTGCGGCATACGACGCGAATCGGCAGGTTGGGCAGGTTCAGGCCCGGGTTGAGAATGACGATTTCCGCGGCGTTCCACTGCGTGATTTCGCCCATGAAGATGTGCGCCAGCACCTCGCCGCTGAGCTTGAGCGGTGCGCTGAGTTTGGGCAGATTGACGACCGGCACGACGCCGGAAATGACCGTCGGGAACATCACCAGGCCATCCTTGGCCAACTCTTCCTTGGGCGAGATGACATCGGAAGCGCCGAAATCGACCTGGCGCTGCCGGATCTGCGTCATTCCCGCGCCCGAGCCAACCGGGTCGTAGGCGATCGACCTTCCACCACCCTTGCGGTATTCCTGCGCCCAGGCCTTATAGACGGGCGCGGCGGCCGACGAACCGGCACCGTGCAACTCCTGGTCAGCACCCGCCAGGTCGGCCAGCAAGAGCAGCAAGCCAGCGCCGATGAGCAGCGATCGCCGGTTCATCGTGCGCCAGACCAATCAACTGGCGCCATCAGGCGGCGAGCTTCTTGAACGTCTCGAGCACCACCGACCCGTTGAACGGTTTGACGATCCAGCCCTTGATTCCCGCCGCCTTGCCGCGCTCCTTCATGCTCGGGCTGCTTTCGGTGGTCAGCATGATCAGGTTGACGCTGGCGTTTTTCAGTTCGCCGCGGATCTTCTCGGCCATCGTCAGGCCGTCCATATTGGGCATGTTGACGTCGCTGACCACCAGTCTGATTGCCGCGTCGGCCTTAAGTTTCGCCAGGCCGTCCTTGCCGTCGACGGCCGTCGCCACATCCAGGCCGTGGCCCTTGAGGAATCCGGCGACTTCATCGCGCACCGTGCTTGAGTCATCGACCACGAGTATCTTTGCCATATCAAATAGTCCTTAAAGGGGGGTTAGAAGAGCTCGAGTTCGCCGGTCGCTTCCTCAGCCATTTCGCTGTCGACGCGAAAGTCGATCGGCGCGTAAGCACACAGGCACAAGGTCGCGTGCAGCACCACCGAGTCGTTGATGACGATCCGGTGCTGCACGACGTAGGCGGGCTTGAGCGCCTTGAGGAAGGCGAGGCACTGGCTTTCGAGCAGGTACGGCGTCGACATCCCGGTATGCAGGAAATGCTTGCCCAGATCGCGGTTCATCGCGCCGCAGCAGAGGTTGCCCAGTTCGCTGAATACCTCGCCGAAAACGCGTTCGGGATCCGATCGCGTAAAGTAGCTTTCAGTCGCCGCGTCGTTATCGACGTGAAAGATGGTCAGCAGCCTGAAAACGTACGAGGCGACCGTCAGCACGAGGATGCGTTGCTGCGGCGTGTCGACGATGGCCGTTCCCGGCAGCTGTTCGATCGTTATCGTGTCCGACGGCGCCAGCGCGAGATTGGCGCGGGCGGCTCGGGTGAAGAGGTGATTCACCCCCTTCTTGGCATCTTCGCTGATCACGGTGCGGGCCTAGCCGAGTCGACTCTTGAGTCGGCCGACCAGCGACTCGAGGCCGCCGATCGCCGAGATGATCATTTTTCCGTCGGCCTGGATTTCCTGAAAGGTCGCCGTGGTTGTCAGATCGTTCTTGTACAGACTGCTGCTGTAGTCCTTCGATAGCGTTTCGGAACGAGAGGCCAGCGTTCTGACTTCGTCGGCGACGACGGCGAAGGTTCGTCCGGTTTCGCCAGCGCGCGCAGCCTCGATCGCGGCGTTGAGCGCGACGATCACGATGTGCTTGACGATGGCGCCGAACTCGGTGTTCTGCTGGTGCATTTCGCGGTTCTGCGCCATCAGCGAATCCATTTCCTCGTGCCAGTGTTCGAAGGTGATCGCCACGTTGCGCAGTTGGGCGGCTTCGTTCGCCAGTGTCTCGACGTGGTGCAGAAGGTCGGTCCTCAACGCTTCGCCGGCGCGGCGCAGCGCATCGAGCTCGGCTTCACTGTTGGCAAGCAGCTGAGCGCTCTCGGCCTGCCGGGTGGCAAATTCGGCACGCGCCTGCTGCGCCTGCGCGTAGAGCTCGCTGGCCTGCGCTTCGGCAGCCATTGCGGCGGCTTCAAGCTGCGCTGCGCGCTCGCCCAGATTTTCATTGTCGGCGCGTAGCGTGCGTAATTGCTCGGCGTGGGTCGCGGTCATTCGGGCGAGTTGCCGCGTTCGGACGCCATGGGCACGATAGCTCGTGAGCGCCCACGCGAGGAGAACGACGAGCGCAGTCGCCAGCGATAGAGAGTAGTCAGTCAATTCAGATCGCTGCCAATCTGTTCGGATGGACCAGGCCGGTGACGATAGCGCGCAAGTCATCAGACAGCTCGTGCTTCCTTGGCTCGCCGATCCTGGGCGGGCTGGCCGCCGGCACGGCGATATCCGCTGCCGTGCATACCGCATAGCGTGCGGGCAAGGAAATCACCGTCTCGAACATGCGGAAATCGGCACCCGACTTGTCGTCGGTGAAAGCGAGTCGGATACTCCCGCCTTCGCGTTTGATGAAGTTCTGCACGGCGTCCATGCCGACACCGCGCCCAGAAACTTCGGTCACCGCGTTCGCTGTCGAGAAACCGGCGGCAAAGATCAGTTGGGCAACGGCCTCGTCGGCGATCTCGGTGCCCTCGCCGATCAATCCCTGGTCGATCGCCTTGCGCCGGATATGGCCGAGCGCGAGGCCTCGGCCGTCGTCCTTGAGGCGCATCACCAGGTGCTCGCCCGCCAGCGCCAGGTCGAGCGTGATCGTTCCGGCCGGATGTTTCGCCGCAGCGAAGCGGTCGGCGATCGTCTCGATGCCGTGGTCGATCGAATTGCGATAGAGGTGCATGAACACGTTGCGCACCAGATCGGTGATCTGATTGCGTAGATAGATTCCGTTGTCGTTGAGCTTGAGCTTGGGCGCTTCCTTGCCAAGCTCTCTGGCCAGCGACGGCAGCGAGGCGAAGACGCCATCGAGGGTGCTCTGGATCGACTCGGTGCCGACCCGCTGCAGATCGAGTTTGAGCTGGCCGAGCGCAGACGCGAGTTCCTTGGGGTGTGCCGCCCGCTGATTGATCGCCTCAAGGTCGGCGACCATCTTGTCGACCTGGACGCGTTCGACCATCACGTATTTCTCGGCGCTGCCGCGGCGGCCAGGCCCCTTGCGTCCGAGCTTGTCGGCGTTGAGCGAGGCGTACTCGTCGATGCCCTGCAGCACGTCCTGCAATTGATCGAGCAGCTTCGCCTGGTCGAAGCGGCTGCCCTGGCGCAAGTCGTCGTAGGCCTGCTCGGCTTGATGGACGATGTTGGTCAGATGCAGCAGGCCGTAGGTGCGCGCGTTGCCCTTGATGGTGTGCATGTTGCGGAAGAGCTGCGTCACCAGTTCCGGCTGCGGCTCGCCGGCGGCCTGCAGCAAGGCCTCGTTCTCGGCGACAAAGCCGCGCGCGCTGGCGACGAACTCGTCGAACTTTTCCTGGCTGATCGCCAGAATCTGGCCGATCATCTGCAGTTCGCGTTTCTGTTGCTCGGCTTCGGCTTCGAGTTTGCGCAACTCGCTGACGTCGCGCACGCAAACCATGATCTTCTCGACCGTTCCCTGCTCGCTGCAGATCGGCGACCAGGAGAGTTCGAGGTACTTGATTCGGCCGTCGGCCATCGTCTTGCTGAGCTCGCCGACCAGCAGGTGCGAGTTGAAGTCGAAGTTGATGCGGTCTTCACCGATACAGGCGAAAGTCGTCGCTTCGACCTGCGACAGCGCGTCGGCGCCGACGCTGCCGTTGCCGAAAATGAAGTCGATCGCCGACTGGCCCCTGACGTTTTTCGTTTCGAAGATCGTCTCGAGGTAATCCGAGTATTCGGCGTGAATGGCGCCGCCCTCAACGATCGTCAGAATTCCCTGCGGCATGTGATGCAGCATCGTCTGAATGTCGTTGGTCTTTTCGCGCAGCAGCGCCGTGCGCTGCGCGAGGTTCTCGACCATCAGGTTGAACTGCGTGCCGACCGCGCCGATTTCGTCGCTGCTGGTGATTTCGACGCGTGCGCTCAGGTCGCCCGCGGCCATCGTGTTGACGGCGGCGGAGAGGCCGTTGAGTCCGCGCATGATCGAAATGTAGGCGGCAATGAAACCGGCGATGACCAGCGCCAGAATCGCCAGCATCGCCAGCAACACGCCGTTGCGCTGCGCCTGCAGCGTTGCTTCGCGTGCCCCCAGCAGTTGGTCGGTGTCCTTGAGCAGAATCCCGGTCACCGCCAGCGACTGGCCGAAAGCCGCCGTGGTCAGACCCAGGTAGGCCTGCGGCGTCATGTCGAAATCGGTGGTATCGAGCATCTTGGTCGTCATCGCCTCCTGAATCGCGAGATAGGCGGTGTTCAATTGGCTGCCCGCGTCGTCGAGGCTGCCGGCCAGCTCTGCATGATCGCGGCCGACCTTCTGCATGCCCTCCATGCTCCACTGCACCAGCGCGTTGAAGTTGCCGCGCAGCAGCGTGAGATCGGTACGCCGGCTGCTCTTGACGCGCTGATTGACCAGCACCACGGCGCCGAGTCGCGCCGCCTGGCCGGTATTGTCGATGAGCTCGGGAAGCTGAGCCGTCATGATTTCGATCAGGCGGCTGCTCGCCGTCTCGCCGTCGACCAGCAGTCCGGCGCCGTCGTTGAGCTTGTCGAGTTCGCTGCGCAGCGACGAGCGCAATTCCGAATGCACTTCCGACAAGCGGTCGGCATCGCTGCTCTCGACCGCGTCAAGGCCGGCCTTCCAGGCCGCCAGCCATTTTGCGTCGCTGGTTAACTTGCCGGCGAGCGACGGGTGTTCGTCGACCGCAGACGCGAGCGCGCTCAATGCCTTGTGCGTATTTTCCCGGCTCGCCTTGACCTGTTCGCCAAGTTGCTCGGCGCCTTCGCGCAGCGCCTGACTTGCCGCCAGGTACCGGTGCACATTGGCCAGCAGAGTGAGCGCCGGGACCTGTACGGCGAGCGCGTCGCGTTCGTTCTGGACCGCCGTGACGCGCGCGCCGAGACCGGCCAGGATGACGCCCAGCGCGACGATCAGCGGCGCGCCGAAAATCAGCGCGGTGACGTGCATCTTGTTGCGGAACGACAGTTGCCCGACGAGGCGGATGGCTGGATCAAGAATCGACATGCCTGATGCTCCCTATGACGAAGGCGGCAGGATAGCGAGCCGAGATTACAGGCCAGTGACAGCCGGCGCAGGTCGGATAGGACGAAGACACAAGGCGTGCAGACGCTCGCGGTCAACGCGCTGACATCGCGTTGTCACAATTGCATTGCACGATGGCGCCGCTGTTCCTTCACCCTTCCTTCGCCAAAAAACAGGAGTTCAAGATGCGTACCCTACTGATCGTTTGTTCAAGCCTCGCCTTGCTGGCCGCCTGCGCCACCACCCCGGAACCCAAAGCCGCATCGGCAGTAAAGAGCGAGGCGTCGGGAAAAGGCCCGCAGTGCTATTCCGGGGATGCCGGAAAATTCTTCAACGTCGGCGAGAAGACCTCGGTCTCTGGTGTTCAAGTCTCTTGCGATGCCACGTCCAATGGCAAGAGCGCGTCGTGGGTCGGCGTGAAGAAGTAGTCTCGACCAACAGGCCGGCAGCGCGCAGTGCGGTGTCGGCTCGTCGGGATTTTTCCCGTCATTGGCCGGTAATCAGACTGTAACAACGTCGTCCTAGAATTGACTCGTTCCCAATCCAAGGAGTTTTGACGATGAATAGTTTGATGAAATTCGCAGCCTTCGCCGCCGGCGTCACGCTTTGCGCAGCCAATCCCGCCCTGGCTCAAGAGAAGGTCCGCCTGACCGGTTCCGGCGCGAGTTTCCCGGCACCGATCTACCTCACCTGGTTCAAGGATCTTTCCAAGAAGAACGCGACGATGACCGTCGATTACCAGTCGAAGGGCAGCGGCGCCGGCGTGCAGGACTTCCTCAACAAGACCGTCGATTTCGCCGCCAGCGATTCGGCGATGAAGAAAGAGGACATCGCCAAGGTCGCCGAAGGCGTTCAATTGCTGCCGATGACCGCCGGCGAGATCGTTCTCGCGTACAACCTGCCGGGCAACCCGAAGGGGCTCAAGCTGCCGCGCGACGTCTATTCCAACATCTTCCTGGGCAAGATCACCAAGTGGAACGATCCGAAGATCGTCGCCGCCAACCCCGAGATCAAGCTGCCCGACCTGCCGATCACCGTCGTCCGCCGCGCCGATTCGAGCGGCACCACCGCCGTGTTCACCATGCACCTCTCGGCGATCAACCCGGAATTCAAGAAGACGCTCGGCGAAGGCAATACGGTCAATTGGCCGGCGACCGACAAGTTCGTCGCCTCGCCCAAGAACGACGGCGTGACCGCGACCGTTCGCCAGACGCCGGGCGCCATCGGCTACATCGAATACGGCTTCGCCAAGCTGGCCAAGGTCGACTTCGCCCAGCTGCAGAACAAGGCCGGCCAGTACGCGGCGCCGGGCAACGGCGCGGCGACGCTGGCGGCGGTCAAGCTGCCGGAAGACATGGTCGCCTGGCTGCCCGATCCGGACGGCGCCAAGTCGTACCCGATCACCTCCTACACCTGGATGATCTTCCGCAAGACCAACAATGATCCCGCCAAGGTCAAGGCGATGCACGAGATGATCGAATACGGTCTGACCGAAGGCCAGAAGATCGCCGACTCGATGGGCTACATCCCGCTGCCGGCGGTGGTCGTCGAGCAGGTTCGCAAGGCCGCCGCCAACATCAAGTAAGTGCAAGGCAGCAAGCAGTAACCACGGCGAACACAGCGAAAAATCGATGAACCGACCGCGCTATGTTTCCGGACGTCAACTGACGACACGAGACAGTAGGGGTTTCGCCGTGGCCGCCGTGTCGCCGTGGTTAAAAAATAGGACCATACATGAACAAACCCTTCACCGTTGCGCTGGCGCCGGATTCGGTGTGCCAGCCGCCGTCCCGAACCGATATTTATGTTGACCGAAGCTTTCGCTTTTTGGCCCGCGTCGGTGCCATCGCGATCCTGACGCTGGTCGTCGCGCTGGTTCTTGAAATCGGTGGCAAGGCGGTTCCGGGGATTCAGAAGTACGGATTCGACTTCATCAGCGGCGTCGTCTGGGACGCCAACACCCACCGCTTCGGCATCTTGCCGGCGATCTGGGGAACGCTCTACAGCGCGCTGATGGCCTTGCTGATCGGCGGCTTCTTCGGCGTCAGCATGGCGATCTTCCTGACCCAGGATTTTCTGCCGCCGCGCCTCTCCGCCGTCTTCCGCATCATCATCGAGTTGCTCGCGGCGATTCCCAGCGTGGTCTATGGCCTGTGGGGGATCTTCGTCGTGATTCCGGCGATTCTGCCGCTCGCCGACTGGCTCAACGCGACGCTCGGGGCGATTCCCTTCTTTGCCTCGACGCTGTCCGGCCCGGGCCTGCTGCCCGCCGCGCTGGTGCTGGCGATCATGATTCTGCCGACGATCGCGGCGGTGGCGCAGGACGCGCTGCGTGCGGTGCCGCTCAAGACCAAGCAGGCGGCCTATGGCATGGGCGCGACGCATTGGGAGGCGATCCTGCGCGTGATGGTGCCGTCGGCGGCGACCGGAATCTTCGGCGCGCTGGTGCTCGGCCTCGGGCGTGCGCTCGGCGAGACGATGGCGCTGGCGATGCTGGTCGGCAATTCGAATCAGATCTCGCTGTCGCTCTTTTCGCCGGCCAATACGCTCGCCGCGCTGCTCGCGCTCAACTTCCCCGAGGCCGGGCCCAACGAGGTCGAGGTGCTGATGTACGCGGCGCTGGTGCTGATGGCGATCACGCTGGTCGTCAATATCGCCGGTTCGCTGTTGATGAGTTACGCGCAAAGGGGAAACAAATAATGAGTGCCGTGAATCTGGCCCATCCGGCCAACGCCATGAACACGCCTTTACCCGCAGCGCCGAGTTTGCAGCACCAGATCGAGGGCCGCGCCTTGCGCAGCATTCTGCTCACCAGTCTGGCCTGGGTCAGCGCATTGCTCGCCAGCGTGCCGCTCATCTCGGTGCTCTACATGCTGATCACGCGCGGCGGCGCCCGTTTGAATCTGGAAGTCTTCACCGAACTGCCGCCGGCGGGCTTCGAGCTGGGCGGCGGCTTTGGCAACGCGCTGGTCGGCACCTTCGTGATGGTCATCATCGGAGCCGCCATCGCGATTCCGGTCGGCATCATGGCCGCCATCTTCCTCGCCGAACTCGGGCCTTACAGCCGGCTCGCCGCGCTCGCGCGTTTTGCCGCCAAGACGCTGACCGGACTGCCGTCGATCCTCGCCGGCGTTTTCGCCTATGCCATGGTGGTGCTGACCACCGGCACCTATTCGGCGCCGGCCGGCGGCGTCGCGCTGGCGGTACTGATGCTGCCGATCGTCGTGCTGACCGCCGAAGAAGCGATGAAGATGGTTCCCAAGATCATGAAGGACGCTGCCTACGGCATGGGCAGCACGAACACGCAGGTGATTCTCAAGGTGGTCTTGCCGACCGCGATGCCGGCGATCCTGACCGGCGTCATGCTGGCGGTGGCGCGCGCCGCCGGGGAAACCGCACCCTTGCTATTTACTGCGCTGTTCTCCAACTACTGGATCGTCGACGGCGGCCACCTCGCGGCGATGAGCCCGACGGCATCGCTGGCGGTGCTGATCTACAACTTTTCCGGAATGCCATTCGACAACCAGCTCGAACTCGCCTGGGCGGCTTCGCTGGTGCTGGTGCTGATCGTGCTGGTGGTCAATATCGCGAGCCGCATCTTCGGCAAACCGAGATTTTGAAATGACGAACAGATACTAAGATGACCGCGGCGTGCACGGCGAACACGGCGGAAATACAGTCTTTCCTGAACGATGGTTCGATCACACGTCGGGTGAAATTGACAATAGCGAGAAGCTCAAGGTGCTCGCCGTGCCCGCCGTGTTCGTCGTGGTTAAACAGAATTCCTAAATTGAAAGGTTGATGATGAGCGCAAGCGCGCAAACGCTGGTGATGGACTGCAAGCTCGACAAGATTTTTTACGGCGACTTCATGGCCGTTCGCGACAGCCACGTGCCGATCGAAAAGAACAAGATCACCGGTTTCATCGGCCCGTCGGGCTGCGGCAAGAGCACCGTGCTGCGCAGCCTCAACCGCATGAACGACCTGGTGCAGAATTTTCGCTTCGACGGCCACGTTCATTTTCTCGGCCAGGACGTCTATGGCAAGGGCGTCGATCCGGTCGTCGTGCGGCGCTACATCGGCATGGTCTTCCAGCAGCCCAATCCGTTCTCGATGAGCATCTTCGACAACGTCGCTTTCGGCTTGCGCCTCAATCGCTACAAGGGCGACCTCGGCGACCGCGTCAAGCATGCGCTGCAGGGGGCGGCGCTATGGGACGAGGTCAAGGACAAGCTCAAGGTCAGCGGACTCGCGCTGTCGGGCGGTCAGCAGCAGCGCTTGTGCATCGCGCGTGCGATCGCCACCGAACCCGAGGTGCTGCTGATGGACGAGCCCTGCTCGGCGCTCGACCCGATCGCGACGCGACGCGTCGAGGAATTGATGGTCGAGCTCAAGAAAAACTTCACCATCGCGCTGGTGACGCACAACATGCACCAGGCGACGCGCGTCGCCGATACCACCGCGTTTTTCTCGGTCGACATCTCGCAGGGCAGCCGCACCGGCTACCTGGTCGAAATGGGTCCGACCGATCAGGTCTTCAATCATTCGCGCGAGAAGCTCACGCGCGATTACATCAGCGGCCAATTCAGCTAATCGGTGATGGCGACTGGTACGCCTTGCCGCCTCAGTCTGGCGGCGATCGAGCATTCTCTGCGCGAGGTGCAGCGTCATTTTGCCGCGCTCAGTGAGCGTTTCGACGAACCGCGCGATCCGTTGATCGATCACGTCAGGGACAACCTGCTCGCCGGCTATGCGCTGATCGACGACTACGTGGCGCGCGGCGTCGACCTCTTCGCGCTGCAGAACGTCGGACTGCTGCTCGAGATCAACGCCACCGTGCTGTGCGGCGCCGGCCCGGCGAATCGGGCGCGCTACGCCGCGCACCTGGCGGCGACCGAGCGACGTTTTTTCGGCGATGACGAAGGCGGCATCAAGGATCTGCTCGAGTGGTACGGCGAACACCGCGACGACTCGATCTGGAAGCGCGCCGCCGGCGTCTATATCCGGATCCTTTCCAAGCCGCAATTGTTCATCGAGGGCAACCACCGCAGCGGGTCGCTGATCGTCAGCTATCTGCTGATGCGCGAGGGTTTTCCGCCGTTTGTGTTGACCGTCGACAACGCCGAGGGCTACTTCAATCCATCGACGGTGATTCGCAATCTTCCCAAGCGCGGCATCGAGGTGTTGTTCAAGATTCCGGGGATCAAGAAGCGCTACGCCAGATTCCTCGAGCAGCAGGCCAACTGCTCGACCGGGGGCTTTGCTGTGCTCAGGGCCGACCACTATGCCGGCGCTGCAAAGCATGAATACCGCGCCATCTGATTTGACGCCTGCGCGCATGCGCGTGTCTTTCGACGTCGATGACACGCTGGTGTGCTATGGCGACGGCGCCCGCATCGAAGCCAGCCGCGTTCCCGCCTTCATTCATCGCTGGTTTGGCGAGCCGCTGCGCTACGGTACCCGCGCGCTGGTGCGCGAGTTGCGTCGCAGAAAGTGCAGCGTCTGGATCTATACGACCTCGGGACGAACGCCGTTCTATATCCGCTGCTGGCTGCTGCTGCACGGCATTCGCGTCGATGGTGTGGTCAATAGCGAGCGGCACCGCCAGGGACTCGCGGTACACGGCTTCTCGTGCCTGCCGTCAAAATTTCCGCCGGCCTTCGGTATCGACCTGCACGTTGACGACTCGGAGGGGGTACGGATGGAAGGCGACTCGCACGGCTTTCGCGTCGTCGTCGTCAGTCCCGACGACAGGTTCTGGACACGCCGGGTGCTCGACGCCGTCGCGCACGCCCAGGCGGCATAGGGCCTGCCGGGGCGCGAGCGAGGCCCTGCTATTTGACTGGACGGCCGGGCTTCAAGCGGTCGATCCCTTGCAATGCTTTGAGCAGCGCTGAATCGGGCAAGGCGGCGAGCGATGCCAGGCCGGCGCGCAGCAGTTCGCTCTTCTTGACCTCGTGGCCGGATTTCAGCGCGCGTTGCTTGAGCGTGCCAAACAGCGCGTATTCGGCCGCCGGGAAGGTGAAGCTGTCACGCACCAGTTTAGGTTTCTTGCCCGAGTGCTTGCCGTCTTTGCCAAGCTTGTCGGCCACGGCTTTGGCTGACGTCTTGCTGGCCTCGCGTGCCGCCGTCACCGGCTTGCTCGCCTTGGCTGGCACCGGCGTTCTGGCTGGCGCAGGCGTTTTGGCCGGCACTGCGCGCTTGACGGCCGCTTTGGCCTTCGTTGGCGCGGCGGCTTGCGTTTTGGCCGGCAGCTTGCGGGCGATCGTCTTGGGTGCCTTCGCTGCGGCGGAGGGGGATGATGGATTGGTCATGGCGTTGTCCTCGGTAACAAGTGTTTATACAGTATAAACGATATAAACCGTCTTGCCGCGGCCTGCCATTTGGCATCCATCCCCGGACGGGTGGCGGGACAGCACGGGCCCCGGTGATCAGAACAAATGCTGGCGTGCGAGTTCGGAGAGGTTCAGCACGATTTCAAAGAAGATCAGCCCGATGACGTACCACTCGAGCTTGTGCAACTGCTTGTTGTCGAGGATGTCGGTGAGCGTCTGTGCGGTGTTTGAAATCAGCTTGAGCTTGCGGTCGAGCGCCGCCTGACGTTCCGGTAGCTCGAACTCGTCTTCGAGGCTGGCATAGAGCCCGCCCAGATGTGAAAACTCCCAAAGGACTTCGGGCTTGTCGCCGATTTCGGCGCGGCCGACCATGCGGTGCTCGATCAGCAGCATATTGCCGATCTTTGCGAGCAGCGTTCGCGAATCGGCGCTGACTTTGCCACGAGCCGCGAGTTCCTGCGCCAACGGCTCGATGCCGTCGAATTCGCCGGCGACCTTTTTTTCGTAGAGCGCCAGCACCAGACTCTTGCTCAGCGCATCGGCGATTACCTGCACTTTTTCGAGCGAAATCTCGTCGAGCGACACGGCGCCGCTCTGCACCCCGAGCGCGGATTTTCCGCTGTGGATTTCGAGTTCCTCGATTTCCGGGCTGGCGTAGGGGTTGGTGATCAGCGGCTTGAGCGTCTCGACGAAGCGCACCTCATCGAGCGTCTTGACGCCGAAAAAAACCACGACGCCGTAGCGGAAGAGCACCGCCAGGCCGCCGTCAGCGTCGACCTCGATGGTCAGCGGGGTGGTGCCGAGACAATCGGCAATCTTGAAGCCCTTGAGGTCGAGCCGGTCGCCGAGCAGCAATGCGCGCGCTCTGAGGTGTTGCCGCGAGGCGAGGGTCAGTGGGTTCATCGTTGTTCGCATTGAAAGGCGCTATAGCCTAGCACTTTAGGTCGATTCGCTGCGTCTGTCATGTGCTTTGCGCAGCCCGGCAGACGCCATCGCCATCGTCTTCATCTGTTTGTAACACGGCCGGAACAGAATTGCGAAAAGCTCGCCGACAGGCAAGCGATTTCACCCGGGCCGGGGAATTTCTCCACCGGGGATCGGCAAGGACTTGGACATGCTTACGCTGGAAAGATACGTCGGACGAAATGTCCGCCTCAAGCAACAGGCTTTGCAGGATGTCGCGAGGCGCGGCAAGCCGCGCCACGAGCCGCTGGAAAATTGTTTCATCGTCGCCGCAGTGAGCCGCGAAATGCGCAAGCTGATCTGCTACGGCGCCAACCTCAGGGTCGCCGTCGGCGCTGGCGACGTGGTGCTGATTTGACCGCCGTCGGTCGGCGCCGCAATCGATTGCGCGCCGATTCATCCGAGCCCCAATGTTGAAAGAGCAAGCCGCCCCCGCGCCAGTGCTGCAGCTGATCCGCAACGAAGCCGCGGGCAGCGGCTACCAGCAGATCGCCGCCGTCGACCTCGGCTCGAACAGCTTTCGCCTGCAGATCGGCCGCCTGGTCGACGGCCAGGTCTATCCGCTCGACTCGCTCAAGGAGCCGGTTCGCCTGGCGTCAGGCCTCTCCGCCGACAAGCGCCTCGATGCGGTCTCGCAAGAGCGCGCGCTGGCCGCGCTGCGCCGCTTCGGCGAACGCTTGCGCGGCTTTGCGCCGGCGTCGGTGCGCGTGGTGGCGACCAATACGCTGCGCGTGGCCAAAAATTCCGCCGATTTCCTGACGCTGGCCGAAGCCGCGCTGGGCTTTCCGATCGAGATCATCAGCGGTCGCGAAGAGGCGCGCCTGGTCTACATCGGCGCGGCGCACTCGCTGCCGGCGGTCGACCACCAGCGCTTGGTGGTCGACATCGGCGGCGGTTCGACCGAGTTCATCATCGGCCGCAGAATCGAGCCGCGGCTGATGGAATCACTGTACATGGGTTGCGTCAGCTATTCCTTGCGCTTCTTTCCCGGCGGCCGGGTCGACAAGAAGAGCTTTCGCGACGCGCAACTGGCCGCCGCGCAGGAAATCGAAACGATCGCCCGATCCTACCGGCGTTCGGGATGGCAAGAAGCGATTGCGACCTCGGGTTCGGCGCGCGCGATCGCCAGGCTCATCGAGGTGAACCGGCTTGACCCCGGCAGTTCCGGAGGGATCACCCAGCACGGCCTGGATGCTTTGCGCACCCTGATGATTCGCGCCGGATCGGCAGCGGCGATGACGCTCGAAGGCTTGCCGACCGATCGTCTGCCGGTGCTGGCCGGAGGTCTGGCGATCCTGTGCGCGGTGTTTGCCGAACTTGGCCTCGAGCGCATGGGCTACGCCAACGGCGCGCTGCGCCTGGGCGTGCTCTACGACCTGCTCGGGCGCTTTCACCATCACGACATGCGCGAGTCGACGGTGCGTCAATTCGTTCGGCGCTATCAGGTCGATGGCCGCCAGGCGCAGCGTGTCGAGGCGACGGCGCTCAAGCTGCTCGGGCGGCTGGTCGATGTCGACCGGCCAGAGTACGAAGGCGACGTGCGCGTGCTGCGCTGGGCGGCGATGTTGCACGAGATCGGCATCTCGATTGCGCACAGCGGCTATCACAAGCACGGTGCCTACATTCTGGGCTGCGCCGAGATGCCCGGCTTTTCGAAGCGCGATCAGCTGCAGCTGGCGCAGTTGGTGCTCGGCCAGCGCGGCAAGCTCGAGAAGCTGACGAGCTTGCCGCCCGGCGACGCGAGCTGGCGTCTGGTTCTCTGCCTGCGCCTGGCGGTCGCCTTGCACCGCTCGCGCGACGATCACGCCGTCCCGGATTGTCGTCTCGGCGCAGGCGAAGACGGTTATCGGCTCGAATTGCCGCACGGCTGGCTGGCGGGAAATCCGCTCAGCGCAGCGGTACTCGCCGACGAAAGCCTGGCCTGGCAGCGCGTCGCCGGCGGCCTGCGCGTCAGCTGCCGGGAACTGCCCGACTCGGCGGCGGCTTAGGCGCCGCAGTGCGCAGCGCCTATCGGCCTGCGCCGATCAGGTCGAACGATGCATTGGTCATGGCGCTGTCTGCGCTGCCAAGGTTACGCGGCGTTACACAGGGCGCCGCCGGAGTTACGCAATCGAGGCAAAGCAACAATAGATCAGACTGTAGTTCGTTGTTAGTCTCTATCTCGTCTGGTGCGGATACATCCCATTAGATGAAATATTCAACTTACTACGAAAGGAAAGATCATGACCGCAAATGCCAGCTTCTTCTTCGAACACGCTTTCGAAATCAGACTCGCGGTGGCCTTGGGCGCAATTGCCGTTAGCTTCGTCCTGATCGGCCTGGCCTCGTCGATTGGTGACGTCCTGACTCGAATTGCCGGATCCGCAGGCAGTCTCCGAGATGACCTGACCGCTGTCCGTCCCAGCGCACTCGGCACCCGCTAAGTCCCGTCGATCATGACGGGCCAACCATCCGACCGGAAGATACACGGTTCGCCGGCCAGCACCACGGCTTGGCAACACAACGCGTAAGCCCATCGGGCTACGCCTTCCGGTCGGAATTCAACGCCTCGTTTCGACCCCCGCGCAACCCCTGCGCAATATCTCCGCTTCACCCTCAAGCCGCGCTCGTATTTGCGGCCAGCAGCCAACCACCCAACGTCTCACCCTGATCGAACTGGCGACCGATGTCGTCGATGCGCGTCGCGCGCCGCAACTGTGCGTCACCTGCCGGGCGTGTCGCCGTGGCCCGAATTGCGCGTCATTGAACAAGCGCCGCTGCGACTGCGGCGCGCGCGTGAATCGCCGTGGTGTCGAAGAGGGGCACGGCGCAATCCTGCTGGTCGACCAGCAGCGCGATCTCAGTGCAACCCAGGATGATCGCCTGCGCGCCTTGCGCCGCCAGGCTCTGCATGATCCGTCGGTATTCCAGGCGCGATTCGGGCAGGACCGCGCCGAGGCACAATTCGTCGTAAATGATCCGGTGGATGGTCGCGCGGTCGTCAAGATCGGGGACGATCACTTGCAGGCCGTGGCGCTCGCTCAGGCGGTCGCGATAGAAGGCCTGCTCCATCGTGAACCGCGTGCCGAGCAGACCGATTGTCGTGAATCCCGCTTGCCGGATCGCCGCGGCGGTCGGGTCGGCAATGTGCAACAACAGGTTGGCGAAGACCGGCTGGCCGCTGGCGTCGTTGAGTCCGCCCATATGGTCGCCGTGCAGGTGGGTAATGATCACCGCATCGACCTGCGCCGGCTTGTAACCGGCCGCCTTGAGGTTCTGCAGCACGTAGCCCAGGGTCGGGCCGAACAGCTTGGCGGCGCCGGTATCGACCAGCACCAGGTGAGTGCCGGTATTGATCAGATAGGCATTGACCGCAGTCTACATCTTCGGGTTGCCGACAAACATTCGCGACAGCGGGCGTTGCAGGTCGGCAGCGCCGGCGTTCTTGAGCAGCTTGCCGTCGATTTCGATGGCGTCGTCGTAAAGCGCGGTAATTTCGAACTGGCCGAGCGCGGTGCGGTAATAACCGGGCACCTGGGTTTCGACCTTGGGGGCGGCTGCCTGAGTGAGCGGCGCCAAGCCGATCAGGGCGGCGGTGCCCAAGAGTGCCAAATGACGCAAGAGTCTATGCACGGGGGATTTCCTTTGGGAAAGTGGGACGAGCGCACCGTCTGGCGCGGCGCAGTGCCGAGAATAGGTCATCCAGGGAAAGCAGCTGACCACGACGATCTTGTTGTTGGCTCACATGATAACGGTGAGTGGCTCAGTTCGACCCCAAGCCGTCTTTCTGATCTGGGAGAAGCAGACGTTCACGGCGATGATGTTATTGAGATGAACGATTGCTTGCCATTACAGTCAAGACGGACTGAACCCTCTTTGTCCTGATGGAATACCGGCCGAATACGTTAAGGGACTCGGAAGGGCGTCAGTGAATGTGGGTTCGCCGCAGTCGGGCGGCAGCTAGACGCCCGATAACTTTTGATCTGTAATTTCTAACCGACCCGGAACACAAAGAAAACACGATTGTGACCTTTGAAAGGCTGACTCGTATGAGCAAACTATCCATCCTGATTTTTTGTGGTGCGCTTTCTTTAGTGAGCGTTGTGGCGAATGCGCAAAGCACTATGCGTGTGCGGGGCACAATTTCTGCATTTGACGGCAAGGTACTCTCAGTAAAATCACGCGAAGGCAAGGATCTGCAACTGCAAATGACCGATGGCACTACGGTGTCTTATCCCAAGGCTATCAAGCTGTCAGATATCAAACCTGGGGATTACATCGGAACTGCCGCAACACCTGATTCCGAAGGCCGGCTGGTTGCTCGCGAAGTCCACCTGTTTCCGGAGGCTTCCCGAGGAGTGGGTGAGGGCCACATTCCTTGGGATGTAGAACCGGGTTCAACCATGACCAATGCCAATCTGGCGAAAATGGTCAAATCGAATAACGGCCAAGAGTTGACCCTTGAGTATAAGGGGGGCGCGCGAAATGTCTTGATACCCGAGGGGATTCCTGTGGTCACGACGGTTCCGGGTGACCGCTCACTGCTGCAATCAGGCACCTATGTTTTTGTAGTCGTTCAGGTTGCCGCCGACGGTACTTTGACAGCGGCCCGAATACAGGCGACCAAGGATGGGATAAGGCCGCCACAATAGAATCGGCTTTACCATTGAATAATATTTGAGCCTCAATGTTTGATGGCCCGCTGGCAGAATTAAACAGATGTTGATGCCTCGAAATTCAGCTTGCGATCATGGTTGTTTGTCGAATGAGCCGACTCCGAATTAGCGGGCGGAACATTCGCCCAAAAAACAGGCAGCCCGTCATCCTCCTGATGCGCGGGCCTTTTTTTGTCTTATCCACAGACTTACCCCAGGTTTTCTGGGGCCAATCTGGAATTTCCGTCGCCTTGATTTCTGGTTCCTGCGTCGTGGTGAGCCCTTCGGCAAGGGAGGTCGAGCAGGCCGTCCGTGATTGAAAGGAAGGGCCGTGTGCGGGGGCTACTCAGGCAGACGTGTTGATGGTTGTGCCTGTGGTTTGGCCGTTCAGATTGACGCTGGGGGTTGGCGCTGGGGGTTGGCGCTTTCGCAGTAGCTACGCCGTCGTCCTTGTCCCCATCATTCTCTCGTTCACGGCCGACTGCTTGCACAGCACTCGTACTTGACTGCTGTTGAAGCGCAGACACGTACGCGTTGCTGCTTGAGCCGACTGCGCTGACTGACATGAGCTACTCCTCGTTGAAAACAAGACGTTGATGTCGACGCCCATTGAAGTTAAGGACAGACAGTTCAAGCTCTTAAGGGGTCAGCTGAAATCAATGATCAACGTCCGACTCAAACCCGTTGCTCCGAACCTCGGGCCGCAAAAGGGGCGACAAGAAGCGACCATTGGTCTACCGTGCACAGGGGCTCCTCCTGACAAACTCTCCCGAATAGCTGGCCGATATGGAATCGCATCTGTCTACACACTACACTTTGCACGGTCGAGCGCAGGTTGCGCTACCCAGCCAGACGGTGTTATCTGGACAGACCTTGGAGATTTCGTCTCATGGGCTCAGTATCATGCTCGACGATCCCATCCCTGCCGATGTCGCCTGTGTTCTGCGGTTTGAAATGTTCGCTAAAGGCCAAACTCACGTCATCACTGCGTCGGCAAAATCAGATTGTGGTGTTTTTGCCAGCCACGGTGGATTCCGTGTCGGTTTCGAGTTCAACGAGGATGATTTGCAACGAACCGCCCTGATCAATTCACTGGCAGGAAAGAAGCCATTGGTTGAGCCCGGCACGGGCTCGCGACACTCGACCTGAATACCTGCAGCAAGGAATCGAACCGTACGTACCTGAAGGCAAACGGTAGCGTTGCCAAAAACGGGGGGTTACCCTCCAACCGAGGAGAAAATCAGCTATGTCGCGTGTCCTTATTGTTGACGACGAAGCGAATGTACGCACGGCCGTAATGCAACTGTTGCTTTCGTTCAATCGTTCTGATCTGAACGTCGACCAAGTGAGCAATGGCGCTGAAGCACTGAGGAGACTGCAATCTCGGCACTACGACCTGATGCTCGCAGACACCGACATGCCAGGCATGAGCGGTGCGGATTTGATGCGCTCAGTGCGGGGGAATGACAAATTGGACTCGCTGCCAGTCATTATGATGCTTGCCGTTGGAGCCGGACGGCAGACCGTGCACGACGCGGTTGCTCTGGGGATATCGGGTTTCGTCATTAAGCCATTTAGACCTGACCAACTGCTGGTCCAGCTCAGAAAAGTACTCGGCTGGTAAGCGTCGCTAGATTTCTGGGAGTCACCGACCGGGGACGACCCGCTGCAGACCTTCGAACCGTTGTAAGTTGAAAGACCGCTAGCAAAATGCAACAGCCGTTCCTGAAGACAACGCATCGGCAAATCGTTGGCCATTGACCACCTGAGCTGACTACGCCCGCAATGGATATAGGTCTGCGGTCGTAGGTTAGGAATCTTCCTCGAATGGTCGCTTGCCCGGCCTACAGCCGGACTGGCTCCTTAACTGTCACAGACAAAGAGAAAATCGCCTGTCTGTTTCAATTTTCAAGGTTGTCACTTCGAGAGCGTCGGTCATCCTGAAAGTCAGGACGTTTCTCCAGCCACTTGAGTAGAACCGAGTAAAGCAGCTCCGGATTGAATGGTTTCGCAATAAAATCGTCCATTCCGGCTTCCAGACAATGCGCCCGGTCTCCCGCGAAAGCGTTGGCGGTCAAGGCTAGGACCGGAGTTTGGCAATGGTTAGGCAATTCACGAATCCGCTGAGTTGCTCCAATACCATCCAGGTTTGGCATCTGCATGTCCATCAGGATTGCTGCATAGGGTGTTTCCCTGGACTTTCTGATGGCATAAATTCCATCCTCTGCCGTATCGACAACCAAGCCAACGTCTTCAAGCATGTACTTGGCTACCTCAAGGTTTATCGGTTCATCATCGACAATAAGTATGTGACGACCTTGGTGGCGTTGCCGGATAGTCTTCTCGGCTTCGGTAATTGCCAAAGGCTCAAGGGCATCCAGGCCTTCGCTCTTCTTCAGGCGGGCCGTGAACCAGAAAGTACTCCCCACACCAAGCGTACTTTCCACGCCGGCCTCGCCCCCCATCAGTTCGGCAAGTCTGCGGGTAATTGCCAGTCCGAGTCCGGTCCCGCCGTACTGACGAGTAGTTGAATTGTCCGCCTGTTCAAAGGCGGTAAACAGTCGGGACCGTGTCTCGGGGGCGATGCCAATCCCGGCATCCTGGACCTCGAAGCGAATCAGTATCGACTCGCTGCTTTCTTCCTGATTAATCGTGCGTAGCGTAACCGTCCCGGTTTCAGAGAACTTGATGGCATTCGTGACATAGTTGAGCAGTGCCTGCTGTAGCCGTGTTGGATCACCCAAAAGAGGATGAGAGAAGTGTTCTGCCTCGACCCGTAACAGGAGACCTTTGGCTTGAGCACGGGGACTCACTATTGAATTCACGTTTGCCAGCAGACTATTGATGGCGACCCGTGCTTCCTCCAAGGTTACCTTTCCGGCCTCGATCTTGGAGAGATCAAGAATGTCGTTGATGGTACTGAGCAGGTGTTCGGCTGCAGTGTCGATTTTGTTGAGGCGGTCGGTCTGAATCGGGGTGATGACGCTCCGTCGCAAAATGTGCGTCATGCCGATGATGCCATTCAAAGGGGTGCGGATTTCGTGGCTCATATTGGCCAGGAACGCACTCTTGGCACGGCTGGCAGCCTCGGCAGCGTCACGGGCTTCGGCCAGTTCGGCGGTGCGCGAGGCGACCAGATCTTCAAGGTGGTAGCGATGTTCCTCAAGCTCGGCTTCGGCTAGCTTGCGGGAAGTAATGTCCAAGCAGTAGCCGATATAACCGATAAACTCTCCGTCGGCGTTGTAGCGTGGTTTCCCGTCGTCCTGTATCCAACGGTACTCACCGTCGTGGTGGCGTAACCGGTAGTCCATGCTGAATGCTCGACGCCGGTCGAAGTTGGCGACGTAGATGGCGAGACAGCGTTCAAAATCCTCCGGATGTACCCCCTCAGCCCAGCCATTGCCGAGCTCTTGGTCCAATGAACGGCCGGTGAAATCAAGCCACACTCGGTTGAAATAATTACACAGCTTGTCCGTCCCCGCCGTCCAGATCAGCGCTTGGCCTGAGTCAGCTAGGGTGCGATAGCGCATCTCGCTGTCGCGGAGTGCATCCTGGGCCTGCTTCTGCTCGGTGATGTCCTGAATCGTCCCGTGCATCATCACCGGACGGTTCTGCGCGTCGAATTCCAGCTTGCCCAATCCGTGCGCCCAGCGCACGACCTGATCGTTCTGGCGGATGATTCGATATTCCTTGTCAAATGGACGGCCTTTGCCGACAACCTCATTCTTGAAGTATTCCAGAATCATTACGCGATCGTCGGGGTGAACCATGGCTGCCCACCCTTCAACGGAGCGGTCGTACGATTCATCAATCCCGAACGTTTGGTTGAATACATCCGAACTTGTCCACAGTCCGGTAGGAATGTTCAGGACATAGCTACCGATTCCGGCAATAAGCTGCGCTTCATTGAGAAAACGCTCGTTTTCGCGTAACGCCTTCTCCATCTCATATTTCTCGGTGACATCGCTGAATACCAGCACCACGCCGACAATTTTCCCTCCGGGATTGCGGATAGGTGCTGCACTGTCAGCAATCTGGTATTCCTTTCCGTCACGAGCCAGCAGCACGGTGTGGTTCGCCAGACCGACCACTTGACCACGTTCCATAACCAGTTGTACCGGGTTGGTCACAGTCTGGCCGGTGTCGGCATTGACGATGCGGAAAACGTCCGGAAGCAGATGGCCCCGGGCTTCTTCCTGCCTCCATCCAGCCAAGCGTTCGGCCGTGGGATTCATGCGGGTTATCCGCCCGTCAGCATCGGTCGCGATGACGGCGTCTCCGATGGAGTTAAGGGTAATGGATAGGCTTTCTTCACTTTCCCGGATGAGCATCTCGGTCTGTTTGCGCTCGGTGACGTCCATGGCCATACTGATCGCAATACGTTGGCCTCCAGGCATCTCTCCCAGACCGACCGAGCTGAAATTCCATACGCGCTCACTTCCATCGCGACAGAGAATGGGAGACTCCCTTTCGGTCTTGCTCTGCTTGAGGCCATAGATGCTATCGATCTGGCTGCGGACAACTTCCTCTTGCTCGCCATAGGCTTTCTCGGTCCACTCCTGGATGGTCGGGATATCTTGCAGCGAGTACCCAGTGATTTCCGTCCATGCACGGCTCAGCGAGAGAACGGAGCCGTCGTTGGCGTGGATCATGACTGGGAAGGGGGCTTCCTCAATGGCGTGGCGAAAGCGCGACTCGCTATCCTGGGCAGCAAGACGGCCGGAAAGCTTACGCATCCGTTCGATCAAGAAACTGATGACAATGCCAGTGGCGGCGACACTAATAATTATGAAAGCATGTCTTGGCGTTTCGAGTGCGAAGGAAAAACGTGGTGGAATGAAGGCGTAGTAGGTCAAAAAGGCCGACAGGAGGCTGGTTACGATACCGCCCTCTAATCCGACCAAGAGGGCGGCGATGATTACCGCCGGGTAATACAGCACCCATGCAAACGGATCGATGTAGTCCCATATCGCCAGTTGCAGGATTAATGTGCCAAGTGCAATTAACACGGCAAAGGACAGGCGCAGGGTTGTTTTCATATTCGCGCTCGAATGCGTTGGGGTAAATGAACCGACTTAGCGAGGAAGTAAACACACTGCCACGAGGGCTATGCTGATCACAGAAGGACATCCCGTCAAGCAGGCGGTGTTATCTAGAGCGGAACAGTAATAGAGCCGATATTGTTGCCGTCATTCATGAGTGATTAGAGGATTTCTAGAACCACTCTTAATGGCAGCAACGGCCGAGTTGCACGTGTAGGCTGTCTGGCAGGTTTTAAAGCGGAGCAGTCGTCTGTATGGCTGGTTCACGGAACTGGCAACAGTCCGTTGATGGCCGAACTCGGCCGATTGACGCCCTCGCTTGAATTGCGTTTCTTAGGGGAATCAAACAAGCGCCGCTGCGACTGTGGCGCGCGCGTGAATCGCCGTGGTGTCGAAGAGCGGCACGGCGCAATCCTGCTGGTCGACCAGCAGCGCGATCTCAGTGCAACCCAGGATGATCGCCTGCGCGCCTTGCGCCGCCAGGCTCTGCATGATCCGTCGGTATTCCAGGCGCGATTCGGGCAGGACCGCGCCGAGGCACAATTCGTCGTAAATGATCCGGTGGATGGTCGCGCGGTCGTCAAGATCGGGGACGATCACTTGCAGGCCGTGGCGCTCGCTCAGGCGGTCGCGATAGAAGGCCTGCTCCATCGTGAACCGCGTGCCGAGCAGACCGATTGTCGTGAATCCGGCCTGTTTGATCGCCGCGGCGGTCGGGTCGGCAATGTGCAACAGCGGGATGGCGACCGCCGCCTCGATGCTGGCGGCGACCTGGTGCATGGTGTTGGTGCATAGCACCAGGAAATCGGCGCCCGCCGCTTCGAGCGCGCGCGCTGCGTCGGCGAGCAGCGCGCCCGCCGCGTCCCAGTCGCCGGCCTGCTGCAATCGCTCGATGTCGTGAAAATCGACGCTGTAGAGGACGATCTTCGCCGAATGCAGGCCGCCCAGGCGCGCCTTGACCGTCTCGTTGATCTGCCGGTAGTACGCAGCGGTCGACTCCCAACTCATGCCGCCGATCAGCCCGATGGTTTTCAAAAAAGCTCCCTTGTTCGATGCCTTGCGCTGCCGCTGATTGTACGCGCTCGCTGCGGCCTGGTCAGGCCCTCAGATGGGGCGGCGTCCGCTAAACCGAAAATTCACCGCGGTGCAATCGCGCTGTAACCTCGTTTACCTAAAGTCTGTCGGCAACCAGAAAAGGAGACAGACCATGACCTCGACACTGATTCATACCGACCAAGCGAGCCGCCCGGCGCGCCACCAGCTGTCGGTCGGCATCGCGCAGAACCCGCGCGAGATCCTGCAGGCGCAGAAGCTGCGCTACCGCGTTTTTGCCGGCGAACTCGGCGCCAGGCTGCCGGAACGCACGCCGGGCGTCGACCAGGACATCTACGACGCCTTTTGCGAACACCTCGTCGTACGCGACGAAGCCTCGGGCGCGGTGGTCGGCACCTATCGCATCCTGTCGCCGGAGAAGGCGTGCAAGATCGGCAACTACTATTCCGAAAACGAATTCGACCTCACGCGCTTGCAGCACCTGCGCCGGCGCATGGTCGAAATCGGCCGCTCGTGCGTCGATGAAAACTACCGCACCGGCGCGACGATCACACTGCTGTGGGCGGGACTGGCCAAGTACATGATCGAAAATCGCTACGAGTACTTCATCGGTTGCGCCAGCATCAGCATGGCCGACGGTGGCCACGCCGCGGCCAGCCTTTACGGCCGGCTCGGCGAGTACATGAGTCCGCTCGAATATCGCGTTTTCCCGCGCTGTCCATTGCCGCTCGACGCGCTCAAGAACGAGCTGCCGGCCGAGCTGCCGCCGCTGATCAAGGGCTATCTGCGCGCCGGCGCCTACGTCTGCGGCGACCCGGCGTGGGACCCCGACTTCAACACCGCCGACCTGCCGATCCTGATGCCGATGTCGCGCCTGTCTGGCCGCTACGCCAGGCACTTCGCCGGAACAAGGGGGCGCATCGCGGCCTGAGCCAGCGCCGCGTAGCGCCTGCCGTTCCGGGGCGTCTCTCCCGACGCTCGTCGCCTGCGGAATGCGTGTACAATTCCGAGCAGAAAAAAATCATGCTGCTCGGCGCGTCACGGTGGTCCTTCAGGCGGTTTGTGCACCAACTGTCTTGAAGGCAAGCCCAACCCAGACGGGTGCCGTTTGGCGATTGGGAGAAAAATGGAAATTCAGATTCGGGACTCAGGCGCGGCCTGCGTCGTTGCGGTCGCCGGCAAGCTCGATGCGCTGTCGGCAGGCGACTATGAAAAGGCGATGAACCAGTTGATTGCCGACGGTAAAACGCGCTTCGTCGTCGATTTTTCCGAGCTCAGCTACATCAGCAGCGCCGGCCTGCGCGTTCTGCTGGCGACCGCCAAGCAGCTCAAGCCCAAGGGCGGGCTGGCGGTGTTTGCCAACCTGCAGGGCAATGTCCAGGAAGTCTTCGAGATGACCGGATTTTGCACCATTCTGGGCGTATACGATTCAGTCGACGCGGCGCTAGCGGCGCTTTGAGATGTTTTCCGATGGCGATTCGCTGACGCCGGGTTCGCTGCTGCAGTCTGCCGAGCTTGGCAAGCTTGAGGCATTGCAGGATCACCTGTCCGCTGCCGCCCGGCAGTTCGGGCTCGATCAACGGCGAACGGGCTTGCTGTCGCTGGCGCTCGAAGAGATCTTCGTCAATATTTGCCACTATGCGTATCCGGACGCTCCCGGGCCGGTCGTCTTGAATTGTCGCAGCGAGGGCGAGAAATTGGTCGTCGAGATCGTCGATCATGGCCAGGCATTTGACCCTGCCACGATCGCCGAGCCCGACCTGGCCGCCGGCGTCGAGACACGCCGGGTCGGTGGCCTGGGCTGGTTTCTGGTGCGCCAGGTGGCCGATGTCCTGGACTGCTTTCGGGAAGACGGGCGCAACGTCGTTCGCCTGACCCTAAATCGATGAGCGCTTGCCTCGCGATTGGCAGGTCCTGCGTGACGCGCTGGATGCTCTGTTGTTTTCTGGTGCTGCTGTCGGCGGGCGGGCGCGCCGACGAGCCGCTCAAGAAGGCCAGCTTCATCCCGCTGTGGTTTCCCCAGGCCCAGTTCGCCGGCTATTACCTGGCGCTCGAAAAAGGCATCTATCGCCGCCACGGCATCGACCTGACGATCATCGACGGCGGTTCGCAGCGCCCGCCAGCTGAGTATTTGCGCGACGGCCGCGCCGATTTTGCTGCGCTCTGGCTGACCACCGCCCTGCAGCGTCGCAGCCAAGGACTGGCGCTGGTCAATATCGCCCAGGTCGTTCAGCAATCGTCGATGCTGTTGCTCGCGATCAAATCGTCGGGAATCAACACGCTCGCTGACATGGCCGGACAGAAGGTCGGGCTGTGGGGCGGCGATTTCGACATCCCGCCGCGCGCCGCCTTCGATCGCAACGGCGTGCAGGTAAACGTCGTTCATCAGTCGGCGACGGTCAATCTCTTTCTGCGCGGAGGCGTCGCGGTGACTTCGGCGATGTCGTACAACGAGTATCACACCATCGTCAATTCCGGCGTCAATCCGGATGAACTGACCGTCTTTCCGCTCAAGGACCACGGTGCCAATTTCCCTGAGGATGGTCTCTACGCGTTGCAGCAGACCGTGCAGCGCGACCCGCAGCTGGTCGACGCCTTCGTCCGCGCCTCGCTGGAAGGCTGGGATTACGCCTTCGCCCATCCCGACGAGGCGATCGACGTCGTCCTGCGCGTCATGCGCAAAGCACGCTTGCCGGCCAACCGGATGCATCAGCAGTGGATGCTCTCACGCCTGCAGGACGTGATGCGTCCGGCAGGAAACGGCGGCGAAGCGGGCGTCTTGAGTCGCCAGGACTATCAGGCGGTGACCAGCGAGCTGCAACGAACGGGGCTGGTGCGTGACGTCGTCGACTACGACGCTTTCGTGCGGCGGCCCGCGCCGGGACCGTCGCGCCCATGAAACAGTGGATCCTCTCGCCGCGAACGATCGCCGCGCGCCTGATCCTGGGGGTGACCCTGAGCGCCGCGATCATCTTCGCCGCGATGCTCGGCTTCAACCACCAGCGTTCGCGGGCGCTGCTCGAAAAGGAAGTCGCCAGCGGCGCGCATAACCTGGCGCTGGCCTCGGTCAATCGGGTCGAAGCCGCACTGGGTAAAGTCGCCCGCGGCGGGGCGACGCTCGCGCACCATTTGGAAAACAGTGCGGTCAGCGAGCGGGAACTGCGCGCGCTGTTGCGCAGCGTGCTCGACAACAACCCGGAAATCTACGGCGCCGGCGTCGCCTTCGAGCCCGACGCGCAGCCCGGGCGGTCGCGGCCCGATGCGCCTTACCTCTATCGCGAAGGCGTCAATCTCAAGTCCACCGCGCCGGAAGAAAACTTCGATTACCTGCACCAGGACCGCTACCAGATCGCTCGCGAACTCGGCCGGGCGGGTTGGAGCGAGCCCTATTACGACGAAGGCGGCGGCAACACGCTGATGGCGACGTATTCCGTGCCGATTTACCAGGGCGAAGGCGCGGCGCGGCGAATCAAGGGCGTCGTCACCACCGATATCGCGCTCGACTGGCTCACGCAGGACATCGGCGCGATCAAGGTCCTGGCCTCCGGCTACGCTTTTCTGCTGTCGCGCAACGGAGCCGTCGTCAGCCACCCGGTTGCCGAATACATCATGAACGAATCGATTTTCAGCCTCGCCGAAGCGCGCGATGATGCGGCCTTGCGCGAAGTCGGGCGGCGCATGCAGCGTGGCGAGTCGGACTTCATCGCCTACACCACCAAAGAAGGTGGCGCGAGTCGGCTCTATTACGCGCCGGTTCCGGCGGTCGGCTGGACGCTGGCCATCGTTTTTCCCGAAGACGAACTGTTTGCCGAAATCCGCCGGCTGACCCTGAGCGCCGCCGCCATCGGCGTGCTCGGCATTTTGCTGATGGCGCTGGTCGTCGTGCTGATCGCGCGTTCGATCACGCGGCCACTCACCGCGCTGGTGGCGGTCGCCGGGCAGATGAGCGGCGGCAATTTCGACGTCAAGCTGCCATCTCAGTTGGCGCACGACGAGGTCGGCGACTTGAGCCGGGCTTTCGCGGCGATGAACCTTGCGCTGCGCGAGCACATCCGCCAACTGGTAGATACCACGTCGGCGAAGGAGCGCATCGAGGGCGAGCTTTCAATCGCCCACGACATCCAGATGGCTATCCTGCCGAAGATGCTGCCGCCTTTTCCGCATCACGAGGCCTACCGGCTGTTCGCAGCGATCGAGCCGGCCAAGGAGGTCGGTGGCGATTTCTACGACTTCTTCCAGATCGACGATGAGCACCTCGGCCTGGTGATCGCCGATGCCTCGGGCAAAGGCGTTCCGGCTTCGCTGTTCATGGCCGTCACCAAGACCTTGATCAAGGCCACCGCCAGGGCCGGGCGAAGTCCCGCCGAAATCCTCGACGAGGTCAACGATGAACTGGCGTCCAACAATGATCGCAGCATGTTCATCACGGTGTTCTTCGGCGTGCTCGATCTGGTCAGCGGCGAGCTGTGTTACACCAATGCCGGTCACAATCCGCCGTTGATCATCGCCAGTCGCGGCGAACCGAGCTACTTCCCCAGGTCCAGGCAACTGGTGCTCGGTGCGATGGAGGGCTACCAGTACCGTTGCGATTCGCTTTGGCTGACTCCCGGTGACCGCCTGTTCCTCTATACCGACGGCATCACCGAGGCGATGAACGAGAACGACGAACAGTATTCGGAGCAGGGGCTGATGGCGACCCTGGTCGCTCAGGGGCCTTGCGGACTGGTTGAACTGGTCGGCGCAACGGTGGCGGCGGTCAAGGCGTTTGCCGGCACAGCGCCGCAATCGGACGACATTACGATCATGGCCGTCGAGTATCTCGGCGGAGCAAAATCAACGGCTGTTCACGTCGCCGCTGGCGACCGGAATTCTTCTTGAAAGCGACACCATGACAGCTTCTCTCCCAACGCACCATACGGCATCGGCGAGTTTTCCTTTCGCTGCGCCGTTTCTACCGCTCGCTCTCGATTTCGCCGAGAAGGCGACCGCCGCTTTCGGCTTCGGTCAGCGCGAGATCGCCGGCCTGGTCCTCGCCGTCGAGGAGATCTATTCGTGCTATCTGAATCAGTTGGCCGGAATCGCCAGCATCGACCTGCGGCTCGACGACGAGCGCTACCAGCTGCGACTCGACATCCGCTTTCGCATGGCCCATCCGATGCTGCAGGCATTCAATCTGACGTATCGCATCGACCCCGACGATGAAGACTCGCTCGCCGGTCTGGGGCTGATGATCGCGGCGCGCAGCGTGACGCGTCTGAGCATCGAGTTCGGCAGCGACGAACAGGTTTGCCTGCAGCTGATCCGCGAGCGCGAATACCCGAAGGCGACGATGATCGCCCGGCCTGAGGCGCCTTCGGCGGCGGTGGTCAGGCTGCATGCGCCGAGTCGCGAGGATCTGCTTTTCTTTGGCGGACTGCTGGCGTCCGGCCAGCACGATTTTCTGCCGGCCTTTCTCGAACGCCCGCAAATGGCCGCCGACATGGTCGATGGCGGCGCGCTCGGCGCGATCCTCGCCAGCGTCGGCGAAACGCTGGCGGGCGGCGTGTTCTGGCGACGTCTGAGCGAGTCGACGGTCGAGTTGTATGGCCCCTACCTGCTCTATCCGGATGACGAAGACGATTTGCTGACGCGTCTGCTCGACGACGCGGTCGGCAGGATCTCACGCAGCGGCGCGCGCGCCCTGTTGCGCCGCCAGGGGCCGCTGCCCGGCTATGAGCGCTTTTTCGATTTTCTCGGCGAACTCGATCTGGCATCGACGCCGGTTGCCGGCGGCGCTGGCCAAACCGTCGTCTGGCCCCACTATTACAAGCAGTTGCGCGAGGAATCGGGCGGCGTCGTTTATGCCGAGCCGCGTTTCGCCGCTTTCCTGCGCGCCGAATACGATCGCCTCTGCCTGCCGCGCCAGGTGCGCGAAACTTCGACGGCCGGCCAGCGAGTTGGCCAACGAATTGGCCAAAATTCAGGCGACGATTCGGTGTTGAGCGTCGATTTCGAACATCGCCGTTCGCTGGCGACGCTGCGCCTGCTGGCCAAGGGAAACGACCTGGCTGAGAATCTGGCGGCGCATCTTGGCTTGCTGGCGAACGAGCGGATCGGCAACGTGCTGGTCGAGATCGACAGCGGGCGCGATGAAGAGATCGGTTTCGTTTCAGTTCTTTACGACGCCGGTTTCCTGCCGCGCCTGTTGATTCCCGACGCCGGGCGCGGCGACCTCGTCGTTTTCGCGCGCTGAAACCATGAGTACCGGACAGACCCTGGGGCGCCGCGACAGCCATTTCGTCGACGGCCTGATTCCCGACTACGTGCGCCAATTCCAGGCTTACGTGCCGAGCAAACCCGATCGCCAGCTGATGCTCGAGTACGGCGCGCCCTTCCTGCATCGCCTCAACAACAATGAAAACGCGCTCGGCGCGCCGCCAGCCGCGCGTCAGGTGATCGCCGACTATCCGCTCAAGCGACTGTCGATTTATCCGAGCGGCGATGCTTTCGACCTGCGCCAGGCGCTGGCTGCTCGCTTCGATTTTGACGCCGACCGATTCCTGGTCGGCAACGGTTCGTGCGAGGTGATCACTTCGATCATCAAGGCCTTCTGCGAGCGCGGCGACAACATCGTCACCGCCGACAAGACCTTTGCCGTCTACGAATGGGTCGCCGAGTTTTCCGGCGTCGAAGCGCGTCTCGTTGCGCTGCTGGGCAACGCTTTCGATCCCGAGGCGATGCTCGCGCGAATCGACCGGCGAACCAAGATCGTCTTCGTCTGCAACCCCAATAATCCGACCGGTGGCTATTGGCCGACCGAGGTGCTGGTCGATTTTCTCGAGCGCGCCGGCGAGCGCATCGTCGTCATCGACGAGGCTTACTGCGAGTTCGTCGAGCAGTCTGATTATCCCGACGCGATGAGCTTGATGGAACGCTTTCCCAACGTCGTCGTTTTTCGCACCTTTTCAAAAATGTATGCGCTCGCCAGCCTGCGCGTCGGCTATCTGGTCGGCAGCGCGCCGGTGGTCGACGCGGTGCGGCGAACCAGTACCACCTATTCGGTCAACAGCCTGGGACAGATCGCCGCGCAGGCGGCGCTCGCCGATACGACCGGCCACCTCGACCGTTCTCGCGCGCTGGTGCGCGAGGCCCGCGAATTCCTGGGCAAGGCGTGCGGCGAAATCGACCTGCCGGTGGTCAGCGGCGAGGGCAACTACATCATGATCAAGGTGCCGATCAACGACACGCTGATGTACCGGCGGCTGATGCGCCGCGGTTTCATGGTGCGCTCGATGACCGGCTTTCGTTTTCCCGGCTGGATCCGCGTCACGCTCGGCGACGCTGCGGTGATGGCCGCGTTTGCCGACGTCCTGCGCGACGAGATCGCGACGCTGCGCCGGGGCGCTACGCCATCACGCTGATGCCGGAGCAACGAATGACGTTTAGAAGGCAGATAACCACGGCGGGCACAGCGGGCACGGCGAAAGGCTCGATTTTTTGGTCGTCCCTCGTACCACCCCAAAGAGGAGTCGAACAAATCCACATGAGCTCTTGTTTTTCGCCGTGCCCGCCGTACCCCAAGGGTATTTCCTTCGGGGCATGTTCGCCGTGGTTACAAAAACTGAGGCTCAAAGGATGACCAAGACGACCAATGACGTCAACGCGCTCGCCGTCGGCGCCAACGAGACGCGCGCCGACGCCAAGGCCAAGGCGCAGGGGCGCGAGCCCTACGCCGCCGACTACTATCCCGACGGCGTGCTGTGGGCCGGCGCGGTTCGCCCCGGCGCGCGCCAGGGCGTCGCGCACGCGCGCCTGCTCGCAATCGATACGGCGGCCGCCGCCGCCTTGCCGGGCGTAGTCAAGATCCTGACCGCCGCCGACGTTCCCGGAACCAATCGTCAGGGAATCGTCCACAAGGACATGCCGGTGCTGGTCGGCGACAAGCTGCGCTACGCCGGCGATCCGGTCGCGCTGGTCATCGCCGAAAGCCGCGAAGCATTGCGCCAGGCGATCGGCCTGGTCGTCGTCAGCCTTGAGCCGCTGCCGGCGGTTTGCGATCCGGTCGCGGCGATGGCTGAGGGGGCAGTGCGGGTGCACGACGAGCGCGCCGACAATCTGTTGGCCGCCGCCGAAATCCGCCTGGGCGAAGGGGCGCAAGGCCTTGATCATTGCGACGTGGTCGTTGCCGGAAGCTTCTCGACACCGGTTCAGGCGCACGGCTTCATCGAGACCGAAAACGGCGTCGCCTGCTGCGCGCCCGACGGCAGCCTGACGATGACGATCTCGACGCAGGCGCCGTTTCGCGACCGCATGGAAATCGCCCACGCGCTGGGCCTCTCCTTCGACCAGATCCGCATCGTCGCGCCTTGCCTGGGCGGCGGCTTCGGCGGCAAGGACGGCGCCACCGTCCAGTGCCTGCTGGCGCTCGCCGCACTGCACAGCGACGGTCGCCCGGTCAAGATGGTGTGGGGCCGCGAGGAGAACCTGCTCGCCGGTTACCGCCGCCATTCGTGCCGCGTCGATTACCGGCTCGGCGCCAACCGCGACGGAACGCTCGAGGCGGTCCATTGCCGCCTGGTCTATGACACCGGCGCTTACGCGCATCTGGGCGGCGAGGTGATGGCGCTGGGCATGGAGCACGCCGGCGGACCGTACCGAATCCCGCACGTGCTGATCGAGGGGCAGTGCGTCTATACCAACAACCCGGTCGCCGGCGCGATGCGCGCTTTTGGCGTCTGCCAGGTGACTTTCGCCTTCGAGGCGATGATAGCCGAGCTGGCGCGCGAACTGGGAATCGACCCGCTGGCGCTGCGCCGCCAGAATGCCTTGTTGCCCGGCGACACCAACTGCGCCGGGGTGGTGGTCGGCGAGTCGACCGGAATCGCCGACTGCCTCGATCTCATCGCCGGCCATCCGCTCTGGCTTGAGCGCGCTGCGTGGAAGGATGCCGCGCCGCCCGGAACGCAGCGTGGCGTCGGCTTGGCGGCGGTGTTCAACGCCGCCGGCTACGGCGCCAAGGTGCGCGACTCGGCGATCGCCAAGGTCGAGCTCACCGGCGACGGACAGTTCGTCGTGCATAACGCGGTGTCCGACATGGGGCAAGGCAACGCTGCCGCCTTCGTCCAGATCGCCGGCCACGTCCTGCAGCAGGACGCGGCGCGAGTCAGCGTGCGCCAGCCCGATACGGCGACCGCCTACCCTTCGGGGTCGTCTTCGGCCGGCCGCACGACGTTTACCTTCGGCAACGCGTTGATCGTCGCCTGCGAACAATTGAAAGCACGACTCATCAACCGCGCCGGACTGCTGCTCTTCGTCGACGACGACAGCACGCTGACCTTGGTCCCGGGCAAGATCGTGCACCAGGCTTCGGCGCGCGAAGTGAGCCTCGCGCGATTGGCCGGCTTCCTGCGCGATGAGGAGCGTTCTTGCCTCGGCGAATACGTCGCGCCGTTGTGCCCCGACCCGGGAACTGGCAAGGGCTTTTTCATCGGTTTCCCGCACGTCGTTTTCGCCTACGGCGCGCATCTCGCGCGAATCGAAGTCGACCTCTCGACCGGGCAGATTCGCGTCGTCGATTACCTGGCGGTCACCGACGGCGGCCAGGTGATCAACCCGGCGATGTATGACCAGCAGGTGCACGGCGGCGTCGCGCAGGGACTGGGCTACGCGCTGATGGAAGATCTGGCGACGCGCGACGGCCAGGTGCTGGCGGGAGATTTCTCGCGTTACCTGATTCCCGGCGCGCTCGACCTGCCCGAGATTACATCGGTCGCCTGCCCTGGCGAAGAGAGCCGCGGGCCGTTCGGCATGAAGGGCATCGGCGAAGTCGCGATGAACGGCCCGCTGCCGGCGGTCGCCAACGCCTTGGCCGACGGCTGCGCGATTCACCTGCGCGACGCGCCATTGACGCCAGAGCGCGTGCTGCTGGCATTGGAAAGTCTGGCTGAGGAAAGTTCGCAATGAGCGAAATCGTTTTTGAATTGAATGGCGAACAAACCAAGCTCGCTGTATCGCCGACGCGGCGCGTCATCGACGTCCTACGCGAGGACTTGAAGCTCACCGGCAGCAAGGAAGGCTGCGGCACCGGCGAGTGCGGCGCGTGCAGCGTGCTGGTCGATGGGCAGCTGCGCCTGGCCTGCCTGATGGTCGCCGGCCAGCTTGACGGCCATCGGCTGACGACCGTCGAGGGGCTTGGCGAATCGCCCTTGGGCGCCAAAGTGCAAACGGCTTTCGCGCAAGCCGGCGCGGTCCAGTGCGGTTACTGCACGCCGGGAATGGAGATCGCCGCCGTCGACCTGCTCTCGCGCCAGCCCGACCCGTCGCGCGACGAGGTGCGCGCCGCGCTTTCCGGCAACCTCTGCCGCTGCACCGGCTATGTAAAGATTATCGATGCCGTCTGCCAGGCGGCGGACGTGCTTAACGCCAGCGAAGACGCGCAATCATGAGTGCCTGGTTCTCGCCCGATTCGATCGACGACGCGCTGGCGCTGATCGAGCGCCACCCCGACGCGCGGCTGATCGCCGGCGGAACCGATCTGCTCGTTCGCCGGCGCAGCGAGATGTCCGACATCCCGTTGATCAGCCTCGAACGCGTCGCGGCTTTGCAGGGAATCGAAGAAGTTCGCGAAGACGGCATGCTCGCCATCGGTGCGGCAACGCGAATCGCCGAACTCGCGGTCTCGCCGCTGCTGGCCGCCAATGCGCCGCTGCTGCAGCGCGCCGCTCTCTCCTTCGGCGCGCCGGCGATCCGCAATATGGCGAGCGTCGGCGGCAACCTGTGCACCGCGTCTCCGGCCGGCGATTGCCTGCCGCCGCTCCATGCGCTCGGCGCTCAGGTCGAGCTGATCGCGCGCGCTGGCCGCCGCCGCCTGCCGATAAGCGACTTCATCGTGGGTCCTGGCCGCACTTCGCTGGCGCCCGGCGAGATCGTCACTCGCGTGTTGCTGCCATCGCGTGATCGTTTTGCCTGGCAGGCGTACGAGAAAATCGGACGCCGCCAGTCGCTGGCGATCTCGGTCGTGAGCTTTGCCGCTCTGTTGCGGCTCGATGACGAGCAAAGGATTGCCGAAGCCCATCTGGCCTGGGGCAGCGTCGGCCCGACCGTCGTCACGGCGCCCGAGCTCGCAAACTGGCTGCTCGGTAAGCCGCTCGATCAATCGCTGATCGATGTGGCCGCCGAACGCGCGCGCGCGGCGGTCTGCCCGATCGACGACCTGCGCGCCGGTGCCGATTACCGTCGCGCGCTCGCCGGCAATTTGCTGCGCCGCTTCCTGCGTCGGGTTCAGCATGGCTGAGCGCGGCAAGCTGTGGACGCCGACCTTCGTCGTGCTCAACCTGCAGTTCATGCTGGTGACCTGCGTCACCGCGCTGTTTTTCCAGTTTCATTCCTACCTCGAACAGCTGGGCTTGAGCCAGCAGCTCGCCGGACTGATCATCGGCGCCGATGCACTCGCTTCGCTGATCATGCAGCCGCTCGTCGCACTGCTGATCCATCCGGCGAACGCCCGGCGCTGGCTGCTCGGCGGGTCGCTGCTCTTTGCCGCAGCCTTGTATCTCGAAGGGCAACTCACCGGCTTCGCGCCGCTGCTGGCGGCACGCCTGGTGCAGGGCGCCGGTTTCAGCTGCGTCATCTCGGCGCTGATCTCGCTGATCGTCGTCGCGATTCCGCCGGGAATGAGCGGCCAGGCGTTCGGCTGGACTTCGCTGGTTCGCCTGATCCCTTATGCGCTGATGCCGCCGCTGCTCGGCTTGCTCGGCGTCCTGCCGGCAGACTTCGGCCAGGTGCTGCAATTGAGCGCGCTGATCGCGCTGCTGCCGATCGTCATGATGTTCTTTGCGCGTCCGGCAGGCAGCGCTGCGACTGCGGCGAGCCCCGGGCTGGCCGGCGCGTCGGCCAGTCTGCGCAGCCGCCCGGTCGCGCTGCTGCTGGTCGCCAGCGTCGCGCTCTACGCCGGTTACGCCGCGGTCTTCTTCTACCTGCAGCAACTCGGCGCGGCGCTGCGGGTGAGCAACAGCGGCGTCTTCTTCAGCCTGGCGACGCTGGTCATGATGCTCACCCGATTCTTCGGCGGCATGCTCTTCGATCGCCTCGACAAGGTCACTCTGTCGACGGCGGGTTTCGTAATCATCGCGCTGAGCTACGCGCTGCTGCCGTTCGCTTCGCATCCGTCGTTTTTCCTCGCCTTGGCGCTGCCGCTGGGACTCGGTTGGGGCGTCGTCATGCCGCTGCAATCGGCGCTGATGTTCGACCGCTCTTCGGTGGCCGCGCGGGCGCTCAATCAGAACCTGTTGATGGCGATGATGCAGGTCGGATTTTTCGTGGGGCCGGCGGCAGCCGGACTCCTGCTCGGCGCCGCCGGGTTCGCCGGGCTGTTTGCCGCGGCCGCGCTGGCGACGCTGGTCGCTGCGCTGGCCACCGCGTCATTGCGCGGTGCTTCATCGTCATCAGGGAAAAGCGAATGACAGGGAATCATTTAGAGGGATTGAACGCCGTGAACAGCCCATGTCACACCAACCTCGCAGCCTGCCTGCTGTTGCCCAACGTCGAACGCCATCCCGACAAGATCGTCTACCTGTGCGGCGACGACGGGGTGAGTTACCGGCAATTGGCCGAAGGCGTTTATCGCTGCGCCGCGTGGTTGCGCGAGCAGGGCGTCGGCCACGGCGATCGCGTCGTGATCGCGCTCGCCGACTCGCCCGTTTTCGTCGCAGCGTTTCTCGCCAGCAACCTGATCGGCGCCGTTCCGGTTCCGGTCAGCACGGCGCTGCCCAACGACGCTTACCAATACATCGTGGGCGACAGCGACGCGCGCGTCGTGCTGATCGCGCAGGCGCTGGCCGATCTTCCCGCGCTCGCCACGCGGCCGCGAATGATCTGCGGCGAACGATTGGACGAGTTCCTGCCGCACGCCGCGTCGGCGCCGATAGCAGCCGCACAGGCGGGCGGCGACGATCTCGCCTACATGATCTATACGTCGGGATCGACCGGCAAGCCCAAGGGCGTGCCGCACCGTCATGCCGATTTCCTTTTTTCGGCCAGGACCTACGCCGATCAGGTCGTCGGGATAGTCGAGGGCGACCGGCTGTTCACCGCCAGCAAGATGACTTTCGCCTACGGTCTGGGCTGCAGCCTGATGTTCACGATGCTCGCCGGGGCGAGCGCGATCTTGAATCCAGAGGCGTCGACGCCCGAGCAACTGCTCTGCCTGATCGAGCAACACCGGCCCAGCGTTTTCTTCGCCGTGCCGACGATCTACGTCCAGCTGATCCGCAGCGTCAGCGAGGCGCGCCTCGAGCTGCCGATGCGTTTCTGCGGCTCGGCGGGCGAGCGCCTGCCATCCTTCGTTCTCGACGCCTGGCGCGAACTCACCGGTCTCGAACTGGTCGATGGCATCGGCTCGACCGAGACCAACTACGTGGTGATCTCCAACCGGCCGGGCGCGGTGCTTCCGGGGTCGGCCGGGACACCCGTTCCCGGCTGTGAAATCAGGCTGGTCGACGATTCGGGCCAGGACGTTGCCAGCGGCGTTTCGGGCCAGCTGCTCGTGCGCTGCGCCAGCAACGCGCGCGCCTACTGGCAGCAGCCGCAAGTCTCAGCTGCCACCATGCTCGCCGACGGCTTCATTCGCACCGGCGACCTGATGCGCGAAGAAGGCGGCTTCTACTTTCACCTCGGGCGCAGCGACGACATGCTCAAGGTCGGCGGCCAGTATATTTCTCCGGTCCAGCTTGAAGACGTCTTGCGCGATCATCCGGCGGTTGCCGATTGCGCGGTCGTCGGCTGTCTCGTCGGCGGGCTCGAACGGCCGGCGGCGCATCTGGTGCTCAAAGCGGGTTTTGCCGCCAGCCGCGCGCTGGAAAAAGAACTGCGCGCGCACGCCGCGGCGAATCTGGCCGATTACATGCGGCCGATGAAGTACGCGTTTCACGACGATCTGCCGCGCAATCCTTCGGGCAAGGTCCAGCGTTTCAAACTCAAGCAGTAATCACCGACTCAAGGAGATGATCGTGACGGTAACGATTTTTGCACTCAAAGAACTGATGCTGGCCACCGGCCTCGACGCCGAGCTGGTGAGCCGGATCGATCCGGCGCGGCCGCTGATCCAGCAAGGCGTCGATTCGGTCGACTACCCCGGCTTCATTCTCGCCTTCGAGGAAGCCTGTGGCGTTAAGGTCAGCGACGCCGACTCGCTGCGTCTCAAGACGCTCGACGACTTTCTGAATTTCGCTGCGGCGAGGACATGACTATGGATCGCATTGAAGCACTCAGGCAACTGCGCGAGACGCCGTGGACATCACCCGACGGCAGCGAGAAATACACGGTTGGCTATTTTGATCCGGCCGCCGCCGGCGGGATCGCGCGCCTGTCTTATACGGTTTACGGCGAGGGCTATCCGGTCGATACCTACTATATTCCCGAGCGGCTGATCGAGGAGAACGCTCGTGGCGCCATCCGCAGCGTCGTCGCGCGAACCGCGTCGGGCGACGTGGTGGCGCACGGCGCTTTGTATCGCAGCTCGCCGCCCAATCCCAATCTTTATGAATACGGCCTGGCGATGACGCTGCCGTCGTATCGCGCCTCGATGGTCTTCGCTCGTGTGACCCAAGCGGCGATGAAGCTGGTCGGTACGGACACGATCGATGCCATTTTTAGCGAGGGGGTTTGCAACCACATCATCACGCAGAAATTCTCGGCGTTATTGAAAGGCGTTGAAACCGCGCTGGAACCCGCCTTGATGCCGGCTGACGCCTACACGACCGAGCGCAGCTCCGAGGGCAGAGTCGCCTGCGTAATGTCGTTTCGCGTGGCGCGAGACCAGCGCCGGGTCGTATTCCTGCCCCGGCCGTATCTCGCCGAACTCGAATTCATGATGAGCGGGCTTGATCTTGATCGAGAACTGCGCGTCTCCGAAAATGCGTTGCCGGCGCTGCCGGAAGCGAGCAGCGTGATCGACGTCAGACGGTTTGCCTCGGCCGGCGTCGCGCGCTGCACGCTGACGACGCCGGGAGACGATCTGGCGACGCGCGTCGCCGAGCTCGAGAGCGAGTTGGCGAAGCAGGACTACGCGCTCATCCAGGTCTTCATCAACCTCGGGCAGGCGAATTCGGGCGCGGTGGTCGACGCGCTGCGCGCTCAGGGCTATTCGCTCGGCGGTTTCCTGCCGACCTGGTTTGGCGACGACGGCTTGCTGCTGCAGAAGCATCGGGTCTCTCCCGATTTCGAAAGCATCAAGCTCTACTCAGATCGCGCCAAAGCGCTGCTCGAGATCGTGCGCGGCGACTGGCAACGCGCCCAAAGCAATGGATAGCCAGCATCAACAGGTACCCGGCGAGGCGTGCCGCCGCGCCGCGGCAAGGACGTGATCATGGACCGCAGCGAAGCGCTCAGGCAGCTGCGCACGACGCCCTGGACGGCCCCCGACGGCAGCGAGGAATGCACCGTCGGCTGTTTCGAGCCGGCCGACGCCGAAGGCATTGCTCGCCTCTTTTACGCGGTCTACGGCGAGGGCTATCCGGTCGATACCTACTACATTCCCGAGCGGCTGATCGACGAAAACGCTCGTGGCGCGGTCCGCAGCGCCGTCGCGCGCACCGCGTCGGGCGACGTGGTGGCGCACGTCGCCTTCTATCGCAGTTCGCCGCCCAACCCCAAGCTCTACGAATACGGACTCGGGCTCACGCTGCCATCGTATCGCTCGTCGCTCGTTTTCTCTCGCGCCTGCCAGGCGGTGCTGAAGCTGCTCGGCACTGACGATATCGACGGCATTTTTGGCGAGTCGGTGTGCAACCACGTCATCACGCAGAAACTTTCGCTGCAAGCGAAAATGGTCGAAACGGCGCTGGAGCCGGCATTGATGCCGGCCGACGCGTACACCACCGAGCACAGCGCCCAGGGGCGCGTCGCGTGCGTGATGTTCTTTCGCTTCGCGCGCGATCAGCGCCGCGTCGTATTCCTGCCCAGGCCGTATCTCGCCGAACTCGAATTCATGATGAGCGGGCTGGGTCTCGATCGCGAAGTGCGCGTCTCGCAAGACGCGTTGCCGGCGGTCGATAGCGTGATCGAGGTGGCGCGCTTCGCTTCGGCCGGCGTCGCGCGCTGCACGATTAAGACGGCGGGACACGATCTGGCCGCCAGGTTGGCTGAGTTGGAAAGCGAGTGGGCGCAGAACGACTACGCGCTCATCCAGGTTTTCGTCGATCTCGGGCAGGCGAGTTGCGGTGCGGCGGTCGACGAGCTGCGCCGCCAGGCTTATTCGCTCGGCGGTTTCCTGCCGGCCTGGTTTGGCGACGACGGCTTGCTGCTGCAAAAGCACCGGGTCTCTCCCGATTTCGAGAATATCAAGCTCTACACCGACCGCGCGCGGGCGCTGCTCGAAATCGTCAGGCGCGATTGGCAGCGCGCACAAGACAATGGATAGCCTGGATCGACAGGTGCTCGACGCGGCGCGTCGCTGGGCCGCGGCGGGCCACCGCCTGACGCTGGTGAGCGTGGCGCGAACCTGGGGCTCGGCGCCGAGGCCGCCCGGCGCCTGGATGGTCTTGCGCGACGATGGCCTGGTCCAGGGGTCGGTCTCGGGCGGCTGCATCGAGAGCGATTTGATCGAGCAGTTGTCGCCAGGCAATTTCGCCTCGGACTATCCCTTCGTGCTGCGCTACGGCGTGACATCCGAAGACGCTCGCCGCCATGGCCTGCCGTGTGGCGGCAGCATGGAACTGCTGGTCGAGCCGGCGCCCGATCCGGCGGCGCTCGAAGTCCTCTCCGCACAACTCGCCGCCGGGATTAGGGTGCGGCGCAGCGTGGTGGTCGGGCAGCCGGGCGCGACGCTGGCGCTCGCCGCCGCGGGAGACTGTCTCAGCTGGGACGGCCGCACGTTGATGACCATCCACGGCCCGGCGTGGCGATTGCTGATCGTCGGCGCCGGGCAGATCTCGAGCTACCTCGCGCAGATGGCGCAGGCGCTCGACTACCAGGTCTTCGTCTGCGATCCGCGCAGCGAATACGCCCAAGCCTGGAACGTTGCGGGAGCGACGCTGCTGACGGCAATGCCCGACGACGCGGTGATCGAACTGGGGCTCGATGCGCACAGCGCGCTCGTCGCGCTGACCCACGACCCCAAGCTCGACGACCTGGCGCTGCTCGAAGCGCTCAAGTCGCCGGCCTTCTACGTCGGCGCGCTGGGTTCGCGCACCACCAGCGCGCGGCGCCGCGAGCGGCTGCTCAAGTACTTTGATCTTTCCGCGGCGCAGGTCGCGAGCTTGCACGGCCCGGTCGGTCTGCCGATCGGCAGCCGCACGCCGCCGGAGATCGCCGTCTCGATTCTCGCCGAGATGACCGCGGTCAAGAACGGCGCGCTGACCAGCGGCCGAACCGAATGCCCGTAGTAGCTGGCGAGATCGTCGGAATCCTGCTCGCCGCGGGACGCGGTCGTCGTTTCGGCGGCGACAAGCTGCAGCACTTGCTGCCCGATGGGCTGCCGCTGGCGGTCGCTGCCGCCAACCATCTGCGTCCGGCGTGCGATCGGCTGATCGCCGTGTTGCGCCCCGGGGCTGAGGCGCTGGGCGAACTGCTTGGCGCGGCGGGATGCGAGACGCTCGTTTGCGCTGACGCCGATCTGGGTATGGGGCACAGCCTGGCGGCGGCGATCCGCGCGACGCCCGATGCTGCGGGCTGGGTCGTCGCTCTCGCCGATATGCCGTTCATCGCCACCGCCAGCCAGCAAAGCGTCGTCGCCGCCTTGCGCAACGGCGCGAGCCTCGCGGCGACCGAATTTCAGGGGCAGCGTGGACACCCCGTCGGCTTTGCCGGACCGTGGTTCGCCCAGTTGTCACAGTTCACCGGCGATCAGGGCGCGAAGTCGATCCTGCAAGCGCATCGCGCGCAGATCACGCTTTGCGCGGTCGACGATTCCGGGGTGCTCAGAGACGTCGATACGCCCGACGATCTCTTCGGCCGATCGGCGTGACAGCGGGCCTTACGCCGTCGCGCCTGGCGTCGTCAGCTGTTCTTGCAGGAAAGTTTTCAGGCCTGGCGTGCAGGCGAGGATGGGGTTGCCGCGCAGCAGGCCGTCGCCGGCCAGGAAATCGCTGACCCAGCCGCCGGCTTCGCGCACCAGACAGATTCCCGCCAGCACGTCCCAGGAATTGATGTGCGGCTCCCAGTAGCCGTCGAAGCGGCCGTCGGCGACGAAGGCCAGGCCCAGCGCGCCGCTGCCCAGGCGGGCGTATTCGCAGTGTGCTTCGAGCAGGCGGGCGATGCCCTGCGCATGCAGCGCCGGTGGCCGGCGGTAGCTGAAGCCCATGCCGATGCGCGCCGCTTCCGGCGATTGCACGTCCGAGACCCGGATCGGCCGGTCGTTGCAGGTCGCACCCTGGCCGCGCACCGCGCAGTAGAACTCGTCGCTGACCGGGTTGAAGATCAGGCCGAAGGCGATGTCGCCGGCGTCGACGAGCGCCAGCGAAATGCACCACAACGGCAGGCCGCGCGTGTAATTGACGGTGCCGTCGATCGGGTCGATCACCCACAGCGCGCCGCCGTCGGTTCCGGTGCGCCGCCCGCCTTCCTCACCGAGGAAGGCGTCGCCGGGAAACTGCGCATGCAGGCGGTCGACGATCAGCTGTTCGACGGCGCGGTCGACGGCGGTCACGTAGTCCTGAACGCCCTTGCTTTCGACCACCAGCGAAGCGTTGCGGAAACTCGCGAGCGCCAGCGTTCCGGCTTCGCGAACGACTTCACAAGCCAGCGCCAGGCGTCGTTCAATGTTCATCGATGTTTCATCTTCAAGATCAGCACGACGCTCGCCAGCGCCAGGGTCACGCCGTTGGCGATGATGATCGGCCAGGTGCCGAGCAGCACGCCATAGCTTAGCCACAAGGCGACTCCGGCAGTGAACAGGCCGTACATCGTCAGCGATACGCCCGAGAGATCTCGGGTTCGCCAGGATTTGAGCACTTGGGGGAAAAAGGCGACGGTCGTCAAAACCGCGGCAGCGTAACCGACGGTGTCGGCAAGGTTAAGTGGCATGGGGCTATTGATACCTGCGTTTGAAAAATGGGGGCGAGCACGCCGGCGATCGCCCCGTCGCGTTCCTTCAGCTCGGGAAAAGTCCGTTCATCGGCTCGCCGCGGCGCGTTTCGGCCATCATGCCGTCGACCGCGGCGCGCCAGGCCAGATAGTGCGCGGTCTCCTTGTGCGCCTTGGCGTCGGCGGCGCTGGCGTAGGCTTCGTAGAGCATGAAGCGCGTCATGTCGTCGGGCGACTGCAGAACATCGAAGCGGCGGTTGCCCGGCTCGCCGATCGCGCCTTCGTGATTGGCGCGCGTCGCGGCGATGAAGGCAGCGACGTCCTCGTGCTTGACGCGGATGTGGACGAGCGTGACGTGCATGGCGGTCTCCGTTGAATTGGCAGAGCGCCATTGTACACCCCGCCGATCGCGCCGGCGGGTGCGGTCACCGTTCCTGGTCCGGCTGCCGTGCGGCGCGCCAGCGCCACAGCCAGAAGACGGCTCCGGCAACGACCAGGCCGATCAGCACGGCTTCTTCGAAACGTTTGACGTCGACCAGCACGAGCGCCAGAGCGGCGCCGAAGTAGTAACCGGCGCCGGTGACCGTCGTCGCCCAGAGCGCCGCGCCGATCGTGTTGAGCGCGATGAAACGCGCCACGGGCATGCCGCTGGCGCCAAGGATGATTGGCCCGGCAACGCGCAGCCCGTAGAGAAAGCGCACGCTCAGGATCAGTCCGACGTGGTGGCGCGCGAGCAGCGCCCGCACGCGTGGCGCGCATCGTGCGATGCTCGGAAAACGGGCGATGATCGCGTCGCCTTTCCAGCGTCCGAGCAGGAAAGCCAGCAGGTCGCCGACGCTGCCGCCGGCGAAGGCCAGCGCCACGACGACTCGCCAGTCGAGCAGGCCGCGGTGGGCGGCGAATCCGGCAGCGAGCAGGATCGTCTCGCCCTCGATCAGGGTACCGAGGAAGACCGCCAGATAGCCGTAACTGGCGACCAGCGCGCTGATCATCGCGCTCCCCGCGGCGCTGCCGTGTTCGTGCTCAAGCATCTTGCCAACGCCAATCGCTCCAGAAAAATATAGAAACGTCTCTGACCCAACCGCTATTATGAGGCCTGCCCAGGGCTTAGAATGCGGTCGGAGATTTTCGGCCTGGCCGCGCATCGGTCGGCAACGATACTGAGCGTGTCCTTCGCTACGCCGGCGGGTGCTAGAATTCAGCGCGCGATTCATAGGCGAACGGTGGGTATGAAGATGAAATGCTGTCATGTGGTCGAACGGTGGAGATTGCCGGTATTTGCCGCAGTCCTTGCCCTGCTTGCTGCCTGCGGCGGAGGCTCGGAGTCTGGCACCGACACCCGGCAAGCGACCTTTCAGGGGCTCCTCGAAGCGAACGGCTTCGCGGTCAAGCAGGGATCGACACCGGAGGCCTTCCCGCTCGATCTCGTCGATAATCATGTGCTCGATTCCGCCGGCGGCAACAACGCGACCCAGCCCTACAAGGTGCTCAAGCTTCCGTTTTCCGCCGGGGTCGATAGCGACGATAGCCAGGGGGCGCAGAACGCGATTTTCCGGTTACGGCCGGATGAAGCCATCGTCTATGTCGGTCTGACGCCGCCGCCGTGCGACTACTTCAGCTTCGCGCCCTACCTCTGGGTGCGCAAAGCCGCCTCGTTGGTGGCCAAGGGCGATTGGCTGTTCGCCGCGGTCGGCGACCCCTTGAATCTCAATTTGCTCAAGACCGAGGGGGGCGGCAAGCCTTTCGGCAAGAACACCATCGTGATTTTCGCCGCGGACCAAACGGTGTACCAGCGGGTCGCCGCGCTGGCGCAACAGGCTGGCTATCCCGAGTCGATGATCAATTCCTACGTCCTTCCGCCCAAGCTGCTCAAGCTCGGCGTCGCTGCCGAGACCGAGCAGAACGATTCGCTGGTCATCCTGGTGCGTAGCGCCAACTTTGCCGACCAGAGCGAGGGCGATGCCTATCTCGCCAACGACCACTACGCCAGCGTCTTTCGCGTCACGCCGAATTCCGCCAGCAAGCTCGATCCTTACCCGACGCCGCCACAAAGGAACCGCAAGGCGGTCGCCGAGGAAACGCTCGTCCCCGGCTTGTCGCTCGCCTTGAATCAGCTTGAGGCGGCGATTGTTGCCCAGACGCCGAACGCCCAAGCCAAGCACTTCGATTCGATGCGCTGGTTTGCCGATTCGCGCGATGTGCTCAACGAAACCGACCCGGCATCGTCGCTCTACCATCAATTCGTCGCGGGCGAAGGTTCGGATACGACCTACCTGCGAACGACGCAGAGCGGCAAGCCGGCCAACTTTACGTTGGGAACTGACGAAATGGTGGTGGTCTATGGCGTCAATCATGCCGCGACCGGATTGGCCACCTACTCGAGCATCAGCGTCTATGGCGACTGGGTCACCAGTCAGTGCAGTCCGCTGGCCAGCCAGTTGGAGTACTGGTACGGATGTGGCAATCCGATTTGGAACGGGGTGGCGGGAATGGTCAGCCACGACTTCGGACTCAGTGCCGAGCGCTACCTCCCCGGCAACCCGCTGGCACGTTATCTTTACGCCGTGCGATTGATGCGTACGCCACCGACCGACGGAGCGGATCGGCACTGGGTCGTCGTGCCGTCGGAATCGGACAAGGGGAGCGCCTACCGCATCGCCCTCGACCAACCGATTACCATCGGTTACCGGGCCTACCTCAATCCGGCGACCTCGGCTGGTCCCGACTATGGCGACATTATTCCCGACCGGGCGCTGTGGTTCAAACTGCCGGCGAAGCCGTGAAAGAATTGAAAGACCAATGGCCGCTCTGGCCTGGGACGGTTCCGTAAGTCTCTCGTTTCGGCGGCCCGCTTGGCGATCATAAAGTTGCCATATTGAGTGCGAATGTCAGCCGGTCTTCGCGTGCGCCGACGGCTGGCGATCTCGACGGTCTGGGTGACTGCGCGCCTTCAATCGCTGGCTCACGAGTGGTTATTGAATCGCTCTCGGCGTGAACGACGGCATGCAAGACTGGACGCTGGCCAGCGAGAATACGGTCAGGGTTCTAGCCGCCAAGGGCTAGCATTATCGGTTCGTCTTCTCCAGAAACGCCGAGCACGTCGATGGCGCGACCGAGTCGCAGACGCTTCCCTATGCCCTTGAATGGCTATGGGCGGACTACGTCGGCCATTGAGAGGTCGGAGTTCTGGCTGCTAAGTGCCAAACCTGAGCAAGATGCCCCGCTTTTGCGATCGTACGGCGCCGCAGCCGGCGATTGTCGGGCCGCGACCCATTGCTTCAGCCAAAGTAGTTCAAGCCGAGTGCGGCCTTCACCTCTGACAACGTGCAGGCTGCGACTTCTCGGGCTCGCACCGTCCCTTTTCTGAGCATAGCGAGAATTTCCTCGCGATCGTTTGCGAAGCGCCTGCGTTCGGTACGGATCGGGCCAAGCAGTTCCTGCAGGTGTCGATCAAGGATGCGCTTGAGGACACTGTCGCCCAGCCCGCCTCGGCGATAGTGTGCCTTGAGCGCCGACAGCTTCTCGGCATCCGGTTCGAAGACGTCGAGGAAAGCGAATACGACGTTGCCTTCGACCTGCCCGGGGTCTTGAGCCCGCAAATGATTGGGGTCCGTGTACATCATTCTGACCGCTCTCGTTATTTCGTCCTCGCTGGCGTTCAGCGCAATGGCATTGCCCAGGGATTTGCTCATCTTCGCCTTGCCGTCGATTCCCGGCAGGCGCGGAACACTCGAGAGAATCGCCTCGCATTCAAGCAGGACGTCTCGGCCAACTGCGTTGTTGAACTTTCGGACGAGTTCGTTGGTTTGTTCGATCATCGGCAGTTGGTCATCGCCAACGGGGATCCGTGTCGCCTTGAAAGCGGTGATGTCGGCGGCCTGGCTCACCGGATAGGTCAGGAATCCGGCGGGAATGTCTCTCTCGAAGCCGCGTTGGCGAATCTCTTCCTTGATGGTGGGATTGCGCTCGAGACGTGAGACCGTGACGAGATTGAGCAGATACTGGGAGAGTTCAGCGAGTTCGGGGACCTGCGACTGGATAAAGATCGTCGACCTGTCGGGATCGATGCCGACCGCGAGGTAGTCCAGCGCAACCTCGACGACGTTGTCTGCGACCTTTTGGTGGCGCCCGACGTTGTCGGTCAGCGCTTGCGCGTCGGCCAGGAAAAGGAATTGCCGTGTTTCATGCTGCAACTCGATTCGCGTACGCAAAGATCCGACAAAATGGCCCAGATGCAGTGGCCCGGTGGGACGGTCGCCGGTCAGGACAGTTGGTTCGAGGGTAGGGCAAGGCATGGTGACTCCGTAGAAGATTCGGATACCGCCAGCCCCAACTGCAGAAACAACGATGCCGCCAAGACGGGCGGCATCACTGTTAAGAAAAAACTGTGTATGAGACTCGGCCGCCGAATTATGCGGACCGCCACCAACGCTTGGGTGAAGAGATGATGTCTTGGCTCATTGGTGAAATGTACCACGCGCTTCGATCAATGCTCAACCACCAGCGCGATGGAAGGCAGTTGCGACTCGATGCCACGTTGAGCGGCCGTATCACGGCGCCTTGAGTTGAGCGAAGTGCGTGTCGGCCATCGACGGCAAAAACTCGACGATCTCGTAGCGCGCGATTTTCTCGCGGCTGAAAGGGTCGCTGAGCACGATGGTCTCGATCTCGGCCCGCGTTGGCGCGCGCGCAAGAATGACGCCGCCGGTGCGCGGCTCCTGGCGCCCGGACAGCAGAAAGTGACCCGAAGCATAGTGGCGCTCGAGAAAAGCGCGATGCTCGGCGACAAAACGGTCGACTTCGCTGAGCGGCTTGAGGTAGTGCAGCAGGATGACAAACATTCGGTGAGCCTTTTTTGGTCGGTGGATTGGCGGGTTTCAGGATGATTCGGCGCGGATTCAATCGGGGATGGCTGCCGCCGCTGACCGCGCGGACGCTTCTGTAGCGCCGGCCGCAATACTATCAGTGCAGCGAGTGGGAAAGAGCAGCGGCCCCAATTGCAGAAACTCGTCATGCGCGCTGACGGCCTTCCGCATACTGGCTATATTGAGTACCTCGTCGTATGGCGGCCGTGCTTCGGCAGAAGCGTGCATGTCGATCATTACCTCCCCGGCGTTCGCTGCGAAATCGAATTCGGCGAGCGAGAGACGACGGACTTGTTGATTGCGCTGCGTTTTGTAGGCCAGGGTCTTGGCCGCCGGCTCGTACACTACGCTCAGCACGGTGTTGTTTTGCACCGCGTCGAGAATGCGCATCGCCTCAAGGTGCGTCGCGTCTTTTTCTAGTCCCGGGCTCAGGTCGCGGCACAGCGCGGCGACGATCGCGAAGCGGTCCAGCGATTCCCGCGACGCCATGCGTACCGGCGCGCTGCCGCCAAAACCGGCATGCCCTCCGAGGTGAGCGAGGGAATCCTCATACCAGTCGTTGGTGATCAGCGGGCGCTCCAGAAAGCGCTGCGTATAGACCTGCCGGCTGCCGGCGCGGAACTCGACCAGGGCACACAAGCCGGCGGCGTCCGCCAGCAGGAAGTGCATCCCGATCCGGTGTGCCGCGATAGCCACTTGGTCCATGGCCAGCAGCGCCTCGGCAACGCCGTTGCAGTTGTCCAGCAGGTACTGGATCCACTCGAACTCCAGCAACTGGGGTCTCCCACGCGCTGCAGGATAAACGCTTCCCGGCATGTGCAGGTGCTCGACGACGAAGCCGGTCTCGTTGATTCCGCCCATCGGCAAGCCACGGCCGATCGTGTTGAAGGTCAGAGCACCATAGCGGTTGATCCAATGGGCTGGCCGCAATGCATTGGGCAGCAAAGAGCGCTTCTCTCTTCCGCGCGGGCAGGCGAAAAGATAGCCGTCGGCGAACGGCGTATCAAGGTTGCGTGCCAGCAGGGTGGTTCGGTCAGCGGTGAACCAAAACGCTGAGCATGCGAGCGGGCTTGTGGCGGTGCTCATGGCGAGGTCCTCCCGTCAGCAGATGAAGGCTGGCTCGCAGCTTTCTGCCCGGTCCTCGAGCCAAGGCGAATATTCGCAACGGCATCGGCCGGCAGGTCGAGGGCGCGCAGGAACGCGGCATGGGCTGGTGCGTCGCCAGCCTCGAAATCGACATGCCAGTTGTGCATGTCCTCGTCGTCGAAGCCTGCGTCGCGCAGCATCCCCACCCACTGCTGGTGCGTCCAGCGGCGAGTGCGGAAGGCAGGCGCCGTCAGCAAGCGGGCAAGCTGCATCTGCTGCGCCCGCAAACGGGTGATTTCGTCGTTCAGGCTGACTAGACGACGACTCAATATCCGCGCCGGGTCGCTCGCTTCTTCCGCCAATAGTTCGCGGATCGCTGACAGCGGCAGTCCCGCGTCGCGGTAGCTGCGAATCGCCTGTAGGCGCTCGATTTCCTGCTCGCCGTACAGTCGGTAACCGGCCGCGCTACGGCTGGCCGGTAACAGCAAGCCGAGTTCCTCGTAGTGCAGCAGCGAAGAGCGTGCCATGCGAGTTTGCTTGGCCAGTCGTCCTAATGTGTAGGTCCCCATCGATCTTCTTTCTAACAGATGTTCGACGCGATTCTCGCGACGGAAATCACAAGAATAGAGGTGACGGTTAGCGTCAGGTCAACCCACTCGATCGGGAGTCTATCGCCGAGCGGATAGTCTGGGTCGTTGCGCTGAGTACGCCGCGCGGCTCAAGGACCTGCCGGCCGTGCTCCGAATCGCTGCATCTCCCGGCAGCGTGCGCTTCGGTGAGGTTTTGTGAGGGTTTGTTGACGGCTTGGCGCTGTGCTACGTTCGCGCAAATTCTCTCCAGACTGCTTCAAATGGTGGTTTGAATAGACTTGGGTGCCAAGCGTACCTCATCCCATTTCCAACGTGCAAAGGCAAGGCCATGAGCAAGCTCACCATCGCCCACCGCATCATGCTGTTGATCGCGGCCTCGGTTATCTCCCTGCTGCTGGTCGGCTACAACGGCCTGTCGGTCGGCAACAAGGGCGCTGACAGCATCAAGAAAATCGACCAGGACAGTCTGGCGAGCATCCAGCTGCTGGGTGACGCGCGGCAAGCCTTCACCATCGCGCGCGTCAGCGTCTACGCGCACATCCTGGCGGCCAACGACGACGCCAAGGCGAAAGTCGAAAAATCGCTGCAAGACCAGTTTGCTTTGACCTTGAAGCTGCTCAAGGACTATCAAAAACTGGTCAATGACGCCGAGGACAAGAAGCTGCTCGACGCCGACTTTGCCAACATGAAAGCCTATGCGGATTCGGTGATGACCCGGCTCATCCCGCTGTCGCGCGCCAACGACGCCGAGGGAATCCGCAAGGAGATCGCGAGCGAGTTGGTGCCGATTTCAGCCAAAACGATCCAGGGTTTTGACGATCACGTCGCCTTCAACCGCCAGGTCGCCGAGGCGACGACCCTGGACGCGCTGGCCAGCGCCGACCAGGGGCTGAAGATCGCGCTGGCGACCATCCTGATCGCCTTGCTGGTCGTCGGAACGGTCGGCATGGTGTTGGCGCGCGAAATACGCTTCCGCATGAACCGCTTCTGCGACGCGATCAGTCATGTCAACGAGTCGCTCGATTTCACCGCCCGCCTCAAAATCTCGCGCCTGGACGAACTGGGCCTGTCGGCCGACGCCTTCAACAAACTGCTCGACCGACTGCAGGGCAACCTCAAGTCGATCGCCGACGGCGCCCACTCGGTCGCCAGCGCTGCCAACGCCATGGCGACGACCGCCAACCAGGTCGCCACCGCCTCGCACCAGCAGAGCGAAGCCGCATCCAGCATGGCGGCGACGGTCGAGCAGATGACCGTCAGCATCAACCACGTCGCCGACCGTTCGCAGGAGGCCAACCGCCTGTCGAGCGAATCGGGGCAACTGGCAGTGTCGGGAGAAGAGGTCATCGGCCAGACCGCCGACGACATCCACGACATTGCAGCGACCGTCGATCAGGCGGCCGAAATCATCCACGGTCTCGAACAGCACAGCCAGCAGATCGCCAACGTCGTCCAGGTGATCAAGGAAATCGCCGATCAGACCAACCTGCTCGCGCTCAACGCGGCGATCGAGGCGGCGCGTGCCGGCGAACAGGGGCGCGGTTTCGCGGTGGTCGCCGACGAAGTGCGCAAGCTCGCCGAACGCACCTCGGTGTCGACGCAGGAAATCGCGACGACGATCGGCACCATGCGTTCGGGCGCCGGCCAGGCGGTGGTCAGCATGCAGGGCGTCGTCACCAAGGTCGCCCAGGGCGTCGGTCGCGCGCAGCAAGCCAACGAGTCGATCAAACAGATCGGGCAGAGCAGCCGCAACGCGGTCGGCATGGTCGAGGAGATTGCCGAGGCGATCCGCGAGCAGGGGTCGGCGACCAACAATATCGCGACGCAGGTCGAACGCATCGCACAAATGTCGGAAGAGAGCAGCGCCGCCGCCGGCAACAGCGCCGAGTCGGCGCACCAGCTCGACCGGCTGGCGACCGACATGCAGCACATCGTCAACGCCTACAAGCTTTGAGCGCCAGCCGATGAAGATCCCGGAACCCGTCTCCAGCCCCGCCATGCAGCGCATTCTGGGCGTCCTCGAGAAGAAGTCGAACATGTCCATTTCGGACATTTCGGCTGAAGCCTTTGTCGGCGTCAGCACGCTCGCCTGCGGCGGCTACATCGCCGCGCTCAAGAAGCGGCAACTCATCTACGTCAGCGGCTGGCGCAAGGTCAGATGTCGTTTTTCGACGCCGCTTTATAGCCTGGGCGGCGTCGATGATGTGATTCGTCCGCGCATCGACGAAAGCAATCGTGATGCACCGGGAATGCACCGGATTGTCGCGACGCTCGACCGCTACGGCCAGTTGAGCTATCGCGAAATCGCCCGGTTCTCGGGGCTGTCGCTCAATACCGTCAAGACCAGCGGTTTTCTCGACGCTTTGATTACGCAAGGGCGTATCCATATCGGCGGCTGGCGGCGCTCGTCGCACGGCCCGATGTCGCCGATCTATGCCAGCGGTCCCGGACCGGCGGCGCCCAAACCCGAATCGCTGACGCGTGCGCAGAAGGACAGTCGCCACCGCTTGCGACTCAAGATCGCAGCGCAAGGCACCGGGCTGTCGTCGCAAATCGCGTCCTTGTCATCGTCGATCAAAAGCGCTCTTCTTGAGTAGCGTCGCGTAGCGCGCCGGGGATCGGCTGCCGCGCCGAGACCGCGTCAGCGATCGGCCATCGTCAGTCGATGCGGTGCGAGAACGGCGATCGCAATTTCGCTGGCATTGGCTTTCAGCTGCAGCGACAAATCCTCTAGAATGGCCCCAAGGCGGAAATCGAGGACCCAATGCTTCCTGAATCGCCCCGCAAGGCAGACGATCACCGGGCAGTACGCAATGTCACTCGCCTGACCGTATTGTTTGTGGTCAGTCTCTGGGTGTTCTTTGCCTATTGGGCGGTGACTTCCAGGCAGGAGACAATTTCCGCGACCGGCAACGGGCTGTCGCAAATGGCGCATGCGGTCGAGCAATATTCGACCAATCTTTTCAAGATGGCCGAAATCTTCCAGGTCACCGCCGAACGCTGGCTGGCGGCCAATTCGCCTAGCGATCCGCGCACTGACGCCGGGTTTATCGCGCTGGTCGAGGACTTCAGGAAACGGACCAACAACCTGATCGACATTCGCATGGCAAGTGCCAATGGCGACCTCTATTATTTCCCGAACGATCAAATTCAGGCCAGAGACAATGTCGCAGACCGTGAGTACTTCAAGGCGGTAATCGATTCCGCCCCAGGTCTTCGCCACATCGGCATCCCGGTGGTCAGTCGCGTTTCCGGCCAGTGGCGGCTCCCCGTCACCGTGCGAATGAAGCAATCGCATCGTGGCCTCGAGGTGATCAACGCCTCGGTCGATTTGGGCGCGCTGATCAGCGCATTTGAATCCGAACGGCCCAAACCGAACGGTACCATCGGTTTATGGAAAACGGACGGTACTTTGCTGGTGCGTGCTCCCCAGGCCGACGCACTGGTCGGCAAGAAGATGGCGGAAAACTGGCTCGAACTCGAGCTGATCAGCACCCAGCCCGCCGGCTGGCTGCTGTCAGAGGCCAGCCCGATCGACGGCGAGGCCAGGTTGGTCGGTCATGCCCGCCTCACAGGCTCGCCATTGGTCGTGGTGGTGACGGCGACGCTTGCCGACACGCTAAATCCGTATTACCGGCAATTGCTGCGGATTTTTGTTGCGCTCGTCCTGGTGACCTTTGGCGGGGCCATGTTCTCCGCTCGTCTGGTTCGCGCCTTGCGCGCGCAAGAGCGCGATGCCGCCGAACTGCAGCGCTTGGCGAGAACCGATCCGCTGACCGGTTTGTTCAACCGCCGACATTTCTTCGCGTCCGGTCTGCAGGAATTTTCTCGCGCACGGCGCTATGGCAATACGATGTCATTGCTGATGCTCGACATCGACTACTTCAAGGTCGTCAATGACACTTGGGGTCATCCGACCGGAGATCGGGTACTTCAGGCGTTGGCCGAGATCATGGGGTCGATTTTTCGTGAGCAGGATTGCGTCGGGCGCCTGGGTGGAGAAGAATTTGCAGTGATTCTGCCCGAGACCGAGCTGTCCGGTGCGCTGATCAGCGCCGAACGTTTGCGTGCGGCGGTTGCGCAATCGGCAATTGCCAGCGCCACCGACGACGGCAAGGTGCTGCGGATTACCGTCAGTATCGGCATTGCGGTTTCAACTGCCGACGACGTCTCGTTCGAAACGGTTCTGGCGCGTGCCGATAAAAAGCTCTATGCCGCGAAGGAGAGCGGGCGCAACCGTGTTCTAGCCAGCTAGCCGCGGCCGGTGGCGCGCCAGGACCGGGCAAAAAAGGACCGGCGTCTGTCATCGATGAGCGCGGTCAGGCTATCATCGCTCCTTTGCCGCGATGATCGCCTGGTTTTTTTCATGAAATTTCCCTCTTCAAATCAGCCCGGCGCGCGTCGGGCGCGAACGGCATGGGTGCTCGCGGCCTTGATCGCGGTCGCTGCCATTTGGTTTTTCGTTGGCGGCAGCGAAATGCCGGCCGATAAGGTGGCGAAAGCCGCGGCCAGGCCGGCGCTGACGGTCAGCGTGATCGCGCCGCAGGCACTCGATTGGCCGCAGGTGCTGCCGGCCAACGGCAACGTCGTCGCCTGGCAGGAGGCGGTGATCGGGCCGGAGATCAGCAATTACCGGATCACCGAGGTGCTGGTCCAGGTCGGCGATCAGGTCAAAAAAGGGCAGGTTCTGGCGCGCATCGCCAGCGATACGGTGGCCAGCGAACTGGCCGAAGCGCAGGCGGCGGTCGCCGAACTGCAGGCCGCGGCGAACGAGGCCAAGGACAACGCGACGCGCTCGCGCGAGCTGCGCGACAAGGGCTTCTACAGCCCGCAACTCAATACCCAATACCAGACCGCCCAGCATACCGCCGCGGCGCGGCTGGCCGCCGCGCAGGCGCGCCAGCAGACGGTCGCGCTCAGGATGAGCAAGACGGTGGTGTTGTCTTCCGACGATGGCGTCATTTCGGCACGTGGCGCGAGCGTCGGTTCGCTGACGCAGAGCGGGCAGGAGCTCTTCCGGCTGATCCGCGGCGGCCGGCTCGAGTGGCGCGCCGAAGTGCCTTCGGCCGACCTCGATCGCATCAAGCCCGGGCTGGCAGCGGTGCTCACCAGTCCAGGCGGCGAACGCGTCAGAGGAACGGTTCGCGCGGTGGCGCCGAGCGTCGACCCGCAGACGCGCAACGGCCTGGTCTATGTCGATCTGTCGGCCAGCTCAGCGGTGCGCGCCGGGATGTTCGCGCGCGGCGAGTTCGAGCTGGCGCGCCGTCCGGCGCTGACGCTGCCGCAGAGCGCGGTGGTGTTGCGCGAGGGTTTCGCGTACGTCTTCCGGTTGGATGCCGGTGACCGTGTCGCGCAGCTCAAGGTCGTTCTCGGGCGCCGCCTCGGCGAACGGCTCGAGATCGTCTCCGGCCTGGCGCCCGAGGCGCGCGTCGTCGACAACGGCGCCGGCTTCCTGGCCGACGGCGACCTGGTCAAAGTCGTCGACGGCGGCCAAGGAAAAGTCGCGCCGTGATCAACGTCTCCTCCTGGTCGATCCGCAATCCGATTCCGGCGATCCTGCTCTTCCTGCTGCTCACGCTCTCTGGTCTGCTCGCCTTCAAGGCGATGAAGATCCAGCAATTCATGGACCTCGACCTGCCGACGGTGACGGTCACTGCCTCGCTGCCGGGCGCTGCGCCGGCGCAGATGGAAACCGAGGTGGCGCGCAAGATCGAGAACTCGGTCGCCACGCTGCAGGGAATCAAACACATCTACACCAAGGTGCAGGACGGAACGGCGATCGTCACCGTCGAATTCCGCCTCGAGAAGCCGACCCAGGAAGCGCTCGACGACGTCCGCGACGCGGTGTCGCGAATCCGCTCGGACCTGCCGGGCGAGCTCAAGGACCCGGTGGTCAGCAAGATGAGCGTCTCCGGTTCGCCGATCCTGACCTATACGGTCGCTTCGACGCGAATGGACGACGAGGCGTTGTCGTGGTTCGTCGACAACACGGTGAGCAAGCGATTGCTCAGCGTTCGCGGCGTCGGCGCAGTGGCGCGCGTCGGTGGCGTCTCTCGCGAAGTGCAGGTCGAGCTCGATCCGGCGCGCATGCTGTCGCTCAACGCCACCGCCGCCGATATTTCGCGCCAGCTGCGCCAGATTCAGCAGGAAGCGTCGGGCGGGCGCTCTGACGTCGGCGGCATCGAGCAGTCGGTGCGCACCATCGGCACGGTGCAGTCGGCGGTCGAACTGGCAGCGCTCGAACTCGTTCTTTCCGACGGCCGCAAAATCCGCCTCGATCAGGTCGCGAGCGTTCGCGACAGCGTCGCCGAAGTGCGTTCGGCGGCGCTGCTCAACGGCCAGCCGGTGGTCGGTTTCGAAATCACGCGCTCGCGCGGCGCCAGCGAGGTCGAGGTCGCCGACAACGTCAAGGGAACGCTCGAGCAGCTCAAGGCGGATTACCCGGACATCGCGATCGTCGAGGCCTTCAATTTCGTCGATCCGGTTCGCGAGAACTACGAAGGATCGATGTCGCTGCTGATCGAGGGCGCGATCCTCGCCGTCATCGTCGTCTGGCTGTTCCTGCGCGACTGGCGGGCCACGCTCGTTTCGGCTGCAGCGCTGCCGCTGTCGATCATTCCGGCGTTCGCCGTGATGCATTTGATGGGTTTTACGCTCAACGTCGTCACCTTGCTCTCGATGTCGCTGATCGTCGGCATCCTGGTCGACGACGCCATCGTCGAGATCGAGAACATCATGCGTCACCTGCGCCTGGGCAAGACGCCCTACCAGGCGGCGATGGAGGCGGCCGACGAGATCGGCCTGGCGGTCATCGCGACGACCTTCACGCTGATCGCCGTTTTCCTGCCGACGGCTTTCATGAGCGGCGTCGCCGGCAAGTTCTTCGTGCAGTTCGGGTGGACCGCAGCGATCGCCGTCTTCTTCTCGCTGGTCGTCGCGCGCATGCTGACGCCGATGATGGCCGCCTACCTGCTCAAACCGCTCGGTCAGCACGCCGAGCCGCGCTGGTTGGCCCGCTACCGTGCTTGGGTGAGCCGCTGCCTCGAGCATCGCGCGCTGACCATGCTCGCCGCGGCAATTTTCTTCTGCGGCTCGTTCGCGCTGGTACCGTGGCTGCCGACCGGCTTCATGCCTGCCGACGACATGTCGCAGACGCAGGTCTATCTGTCGCTGGCGCCGGGCAGTACCTTCGCGGAAACTTTCGCGGTGGCCGAGAAGGCGCGCCTGCTGGTCGAAAAGAATCCGCACGTCAAGTTGGTCTACACCGCCATCGGCGGTGGCGCAGCGGGCAGCGATCCTTTCGCGCCGAGCAGCGCGGCCGAGGTGCGCAAGGCGACGCTGACGATCAATCTGACGCCGCGCAAGGCGCGCGGTGGCGTCACCAAGATGAGCATTGAGCGCGAGCTGCGCGCGACGCTCGCCGAGCTACCCGGCGTCCAGGTCAAGGTTGGCCTGGCCGGCGCCAACGAAAAATACATCCTGGTGCTGGCCAGCGAGAACGGCCCGCTGCTCGCCGAACACGCGCGCCTGGTCGAGCGCGAGCTGCGCACCTTGGCCGGCATCGGCAATATCACGACGACGGCCAGCCTGGTTCGCCCGGAGCTGGTGATCCGTCCCGATTTCGCGCGAATGGCCGACCTCGGCGTGACTTCGGCGGCGATCGCCGACACCTTGCGCATCGCCACCACCGGCGACTACGAGCAGGGACTGGCCAAGCTCAACCTGGCGCAGCGCCAGGTGGCTATCGTCGTCAAGCTGCCGCCATCATCCCGCCGGGACCTCGGGCTGCTCGAACGGTTGACGGTTCCGGGCAAGCACGGTCCGGTGATGATATACAACGTCGCCAGCCTGACCATCGCCGGCGGGCCGGCCGAGATCGACCGCTACGATCGATTGCGCAACATCAATTTCGAAATCGAGCTCAACAACCAGCCGCTCGGCGAGATCGAGAAGCAGGCGCTGGCGCTGCCCAGCTTGCAGAAACTGCCGCCCGGCGTGCTGCAGACGACGGTCGGCGACGCCGAGGCGATGGGCGAGCTGTTCCAGAGCTTCGCGCTGGCGATGGCCACCGGCGTGCTCTGCATCTACATCGTGCTGGTCCTGCTGTTCAAGGATTTCGTGCTGCCGGTGACCATCCTGGCGGCGCTGGTGCTGTCGGTTCCCGGCGCTTTCCTGGCGCTGTTCGTGACGCGCACCGCGCTGTCGATGCCGTCGATGATCGGCATGATCATGCTGATGGGAATCGCCACCAAGAACTCGATCCTGCTCATCGACTACGTCGTGCTGGCGCGCCGCGAGCACGGGCTCGACCGCTGGCAGGCGCTGCTCGACGCTTGCCGCAAGCGCGCGCGGCCGATCATCATGACCACCGTGGCGATGGGCGCCGGGATGATGCCGATCGCGCTGGGCCTGGGTACCGACCCGAGCTTCCGCGCGCCGATGGCGATCGTCGTCATCGGTGGACTGATCACCTCGACCTTCCTGAGTCTGCTGGTCATTCCGGTGGTCTACACCTACGTCGACGACCTGATCGGCAAGGTGAGCCGCATGCTGGGGCGCCGTCGGCCGTAAGTTGCGCCTGTCACAAATTCGTAATCGCCGGCGCCTAAGCTCTCCTCCTTGAACCATTTCATCAAGGATCAGACCCATGCGTACCGTTCCGCTCGTCGCCGCGCTGTTGGCCGGCTGCTGTTTCTTTGCGCTGCCCGCCAGCGCGCAGACGATCTATCCGATCAACCGCGCCGAAATCCTCGCCGGATCGCATTTCGACCTCAAGGTCGAATTCCCCGGCCTGATCGAAGACGTCGCCGCGCTCAAGCTCACGGTCAACGGCAAGGACGTTGCCCGCGTGCTCGGCGGCAGCGTCGAACTGATCGCGCGCGAGGACGGCAAGCCGGTTTCCAGCCTGCTGCTGCGCGACGCGACGATCAGCAAACCGGGAACCTACACGGTGAGCGCGACCGACGGCACCCACCGCAGTTCGGTGACCTGGAACGTCTACGGCACGCCGGCCAGGGCCGCCGCCCGCAACGTGATCCTGTTCATCGGCGACGGCTTTTCGGTCGCCCACCGCACCGCCGCGCGCCTGCTCTCGAAGGGCGTCGAGGACGGCAAGATCAAGGGCAAGCTGGCGATGGACGAGATGCCCTATATGGCACTGATGACCACCCAGGGCACCGACTCGATCATCACCGACTCGGCCAACGCCGCGCACGCTTACACCACCGGCCACAAGAGCTGCGTCAATGCGCTCGGCGTCTATTGCTCGCGCGCCGCCAATTCGCTCGACCACCCCAAGGTCGAAACGATCGCCGAAGTTGCCAAGCGCCAGGGCCTGGCGGTCGGCGCGGTGACCAACTCCGAGATCGAGGACGCCACTCCCGCGGCGATGGCCGCGCACACCCGACGTCGCTCTGACTTCAACGACATCGTCAAGATGTTCTACGACGCCAAGATCGACGTGCTGATGGGCGGCGGTTCGCCCAACTTCCTGCCGAAGAGCACGCCGGGGTCGAAGCGCAAGGACGACATCGATTACATCGAGCAGTTCAAGGGCGCCGGCTACGCCTTCGCGACGACCAAGGGTGAAATGAACGAAGCGGCCGATCAGGCCAAGACGACCAAGCTGCTCGGCCTCTACAACACGGGCAACGTCGACGGCGCGCTCGACCTCAAATTCCTCAAAAAGGGCTCGGTCGCCAAGTTCCCCGACCAGCCCGACGTCGTCGAAGAAATGCGCGCGGCGATCAAGGTGCTGTCGCGCAACAAGAAGGGCTTCGTGCTGATGGTCGAATCGGCGCGCATCGACAAGTACTCGCACTCGATGGACCCCGAGCGCGCGATCTACGACACGATCATGCTCGACGACGCGGTCAGGGCGGCGCAGCAGTGGGACAAGCAGAACGGCGGCAAGACGCTGATCCTGGTCACCGCCGACCATACGCACGGCGTCAGCCTGGTCGGCACCGTCGACGACGACAAGCCGGGCAGCGAGATGCGCAACAAGGTCGGTGTCTACGCCAGCGCCGGCTTCCCCAACTACCCGGCGCCCGACGCTGACGGCTATCCCAACAAGGTCGACGTCTCGCGCCGCCTGCGCCTGGTTTTCGGCAGCACGCCCGACTATTACGACACCTATCAGCCGTTCATGGACGGCGAATTCGTCCCGGCGATCAAGAACGGCGACGGCGTGATGGTCGCCAACGAGAAGTACAAGAACGTTGCGGGCGCCGTGCTGCGCGTCGGCAACCTGCCCAACTCGGGGCCTGATGCCGCCAACCAGGGCGTGCATACCGGCGACGACGTCGTGCTCACGGCGCAGGGTCCGGGCGCGCAGCGCGTACACGGCCAGCTGGAGAATTCCGACCTCTTCCGCGTCATGGCCGAGGCGCTGGCGCTGGCGCCGCAAGGCAAGTCCAAGTAACCGTGGGAAACGCGATTGCTGCGGCCGGCGGCTCGCGCCGCCGGTTTCTGCTCGGCGTCGTCGCGCTGCTGGCAAGCCCTCTGTTGCGCGCCGCCGAGCTGCTCTCTTTCGATACGCTCTACAAGTCGAACACCGTGCTCGGCCTCAAGTTCGCCGACCGTACGCTCGAGCTCCGGGGGCGCAGCGTCCGCCTGCGCGGTTATATGGCGCCGCCGCTCAAGCCGGAGAGCAACTTCTTCGTGCTGACGCGCGAGCCGGTCGCGATCTGCCCGTTCTGTTCGTCGGACGCCGAATGGCCGGTCGACATCGTCGTCGTCTATGCGGCGAAGACGGTGATCCCGAGCAATTTCTCCGAACGCATCGAGGTCGAGGGGACGCTCGAGGTCGGCTCGTTCATCGACGTCAACACCGGATTCGTGAGCCAGCTGCGGCTGCGCGATTCGGTCTTTCACAAGCTCAATTGAAGCGCATGGCGACCGGCGACCTGCACGTTTCTGAACTGAGCTTCCGCTTTGCCGGACAAGCGTCGGACCTGCTGCGCGTCGATCAGCTGTCGATCGCGCACGGCCAGACGCTGGGAATTCGCGGCGCCTCGGGCGCCGGCAAGTCGACGCTGCTGCACTGCCTGGCCGGGATCGAGCCGGTCGATCGCGGCAGCATCCGCTGGGGCGGTGACGACATCGCTGCGCTGCCGGCCGCGGCACTGGCGCGCTGGCGCGCGCAACGGCTCGGACTCGTTTTTCAGGACTTCCATCTGGTCGAAGGACTCTCGGCGCTCGGCAACATTCTGCTGCCGGCGAGCTTCAATTCCTGGCGCGCGTCGCCCGCGCTCAAGCAGCGCGCCGGCGAACTGCTAGCCCGTGTCGGCGCGCCCAACCGCCGTGCCGAGCTGCTCTCGCGCGGCGAACGCCAGCGCGTCGCGGTGGCGCGGGCGCTGCTCTTCAAGCCCGAGGTGATTCTCGCCGACGAGCCGACGGCGAGCCTCGATGCCGACAACCGCGAGATCGTCAGCGCGCTGCTGCTCGACCTGGTCAGCGAACACGGCGCGACGCTGATCGTCGTCTCGCACGAAGCCCATCTGCTGGCGCGCCTCGATCGGCAGCTCGAACTGCGCGGCGGCGTCCTGCACGAAATCGAGGAGAGCCATGTTTAACCCGCTGCCGGTGGTCGTCGCCGATTACCGCCGCAACCGCCTGCTGGTGATCATCACGCTGGCGCTGATCGCCATCGCGATGGCCATCGGCGTCGCCGTGATCGCGCAGGAACGCGCGTTGCGCCAAGGCAGCGCGCGCGCCGCCGACGACTTCGACCTGCTGATCGGCGCGCCGGGCAGCCCGACGCAACTGGTGCTGACCAGCGTCTACCTGCGCCTGCAGGCGATTCCGCTCGTCGACGGCCAGGTCCTGGCCAAGGCCATGAGGACGCCGGGCGTTCGTTACGCGGCGCCGATCGCCTTCGGCGACAATTACCTGGGCCACCCCATCGTCGGCACCATCGCCGCTTTCGCCGACCGCGGCGGCAGCTTGCCGCCCGACGCCGGCCGCCTGTTCGCCAGGCGCGGCGAAGCGCTGGTCGGCGCCAAGGTGATGCTCCCGATCGGCGCGAAATTCCGCCCCGAACACGGCGCGCACCACGAGTCGCATGCGGACCACGACGACGATCACGACGCGGCCGATCATGAGCACGCGCTCGAGTACACCGTCGTCGGCCGCCTGCCGGCGCGGCACAACGTCTGGGACAGCGCGATCCTGGTTCCGGTCGAGGACGTCTGGGCGATCCACGGGCTGCCGACCGGCCACGCCGACGCTGACGCGCAGATCGGCCCGCCGTGGGACGCCGCCAAGCTGCCGGGCGTCCCGGCAATCGCGCTCAAGCCCGACTCGGTGAGCGCCGCCTACGCGCTGCGTATCGCTTTTCGTACGCCGCAAAGCACTGCGCTGTTTCCCGCCGAAGTGCTCAACGAGCTTTACGCAACGCTCGGCGACGTACGCGACCTGATGTCGCTGCTGGCCCTGGCGACGCAGGTGCTGGTCGTCGTCGCCGTGCTGCTCGCGCTGCTCGTCGGTTTCCTGGCGCGCGCGCGCCAGTTCGCCGTGTTGCGCGCCATCGGCGCCGGCCGCCACTACGTGTTCGCGGTGATTTGGCTGGAAGTGAGCGTACTGGTCGCCGGCGGCGCGGTTGTCGGCCTGGCGCTCGGTTACGGCGCCGCCGAATTGCTCTCGGTGGTGATCGCTGCGCGCCTGGGATTCACGCTGCCGGTCACGTTTGGCGCCGAAGAACTGCTGCTCGCCGCATCGCTCGCCGTCAGCGGCCTCTTGATCGCCACGCTGCCGGCGCTGCTCAGCCTGCGCACGCCGATTGCGCAGGGGCTCAAGGGCTGAGCGGCTGGCGCTCCGGCGCCGCTCTTGAGGGGCGCCAGCGACTGCTGTTAGGCGCCGGCTGTGCGCGCCAGAACCTTGGCCACGCCGCCCATGACCTTGTTCCTTTCGTAGGGCTTGATGACCCAGGCGATCACGCCTGATGCTTTCCCCTCGGCTTTCATCTCGCTGCTGGTCTGGGTCGTCAGCATGAAGATCGGTATCTTGTTGAGCAACGGGTTGCTGTGCAGCTCCCGGCACATCGTCAAACCGTCCATTTCAGGCATGTTGACGTCGCAAAATATCAAGTCGATCTTGACTGCCGAGTCGTCCAGAACTTTCAATCCTTCCAGGCCGTTGCCCGCCTCAAAGGTCGTGTGGCCGGCGTGGCTAAGGTCTTTTCTGAGTTGAGTCCTGACCGTCTCTGAATCATCGACAATTAAAACGTTTGCCATTTTTTCCCATCAGCAATTTGGCTGCGCTCTATTTTTCGGCTCAGGCATGGTCTGATTGCGGCCGTTGTTTTTTGCCCGGTAGAGCAGTTGATCGGCGCGATGCATGAAGTCATCAAGCGTTTCGTCCCGGCGGTGCGTCGCGATTCCGGCGCTGATCGTGACCTGGATGACCGCGTCGCCCAGGTCGATGCGTTTTGCTTCGACTTCGCGGCGAACCCGTTCGGCCAGAGCGAACGCCGCCTCGTGACTATCGGGAATGAACACCAGGAATTCCTCGCCGCCAAAGCGGATCGGGACTTCCGGAGACTGTCTGAGGATGATTTCGGCGACTTCGCGCAGGATCAGGTCGCCGTTTTTGTGGCCGTGGCTGTCGTTGACGTTCTTGAAGTGATCGATGTCGAAGATGGCCATCGACAGCTCGGGGATCTCGTGGTGATCGTGACTCCACACCAGCGCGGCGACCGCGTCTTTCATGTAAAGCCGCGTATAAAGGCCGGTCAGCGGGTCGCGGATCGCTTCCTCGTAGCGTGCCAGGCTCTGCTTTTCGAGCGCTGCCGCTTTTTCGCGGTCCTGCGCCGCATCGAGCATTTCTCTTTCGGCATTGACGATCGCTGTGCGGTCCTCCAGGATGATCAGCAGCTGTTCGACAATGCGGTCAAAAACGATGGGCTGGTAGGTTATTTTGAGCCAGCGCCCGTCCTTCGCATCGCTCGCGGTATTGTGAAAAATCTCCTGCGGGAAAGTCCTTGAATACGCGCCGTAGTCGAGGACGGATTTGCCCACGCATTGGCGAATGGCGCCGATTCCGTCGATTTCGTCCGGGGTCATATGGCGCAAGGCGGGTTTGAAGAGAACGTCATCGACCATCGTTCCGGCCAACTTCCCGCAATCGAGCAGCGATTCGAGATAGCTTGAGTACGAATCGCCGATCGTTCCGTCCCGGTTCATCGTGAATATTCCCAGCGGAATGCTGGTGAAGACTCTCTGTAGGCGTCTTTCAGTCTCCCGCATCTCGGAAATGTCGTCTCCGAAGACGGTGACCAGGCGGCCTTCGCCCTGATTCCGGGTGCTTCTGCCGACCAAGGTCCAGTGAAATGTCCGCTCGCGCTGGTCAAGTGCATCGCCTGTCGCCAGTCCCATTTCAAACCGAATCGACGCGCCGGCGGTTCCGGACTCGACAATCTGCTTGATGTTGTGGGCGAATATCTTCCAGCTTTCCTTGCTGAACAATTTCGACAGCGGCAGGCGAAGGATGTCCTCTGAATCGAGTCCGAGCAGTTCGATGAATTCGAGATTGGCGCGCAATACCTCGTGATCTTCATTGACGATAAGAAAGATGCCGGGAATGCTGTCGATGACCGATTCGGTATTGACATTCGCTTCGTCGAGAAGCATCAGCATCTTGTGCGATGCCTGTAGATCGAGGTTGATATGGCTCATAAGAAGTCGATCTCTGCGTCGTCGTCGCTCGCGGCTTCGACGATCTCGTAAGCGGCGAGATTGCCGAGCTGTTTCTGGTTCAATATTTCGAGCACAGCGCTGCAATGAATGTTCTTGCCATTTGCCCTGAGTTCCCAAAAATCGCTGAAGGTGATGATGGGATGCTGCTTTTCGCAGTAATCCGAAAACACTTCGTAAAAACCGCGGGTCGATAGGGGCAGGCTGATGCCAAGATCGATGCCATTTTCTCCGAGCAGGGTGACGACACTCCCCGCCACCAGATTGCCGTATTCCTTGAAATAGTCGATGGCCTGTTTCTCTGAAATATCGGCCGGCGAATTGCCGCCAAATATCCTGAAAGCGAGGTTCTTGGCCGTCCCGGTAGCGAAATGAACCTTGAAGGTGAGGCGCAGCGCGTCGCCGGAGACCAGAATGAAAACCATATTGCTGGCCAGGATCCTGCCGGGCCTGAAACCGGGACCCAGCTCTTTCGTTTCGACTTCGGGCGAATCGGTGTGGATTTTGAGCCGCGAGGTCGATGCGTGGCGAACCAGCGCCTTGAGCTTGTCTTTGAGCGCGTGATCTGGCATCACGGCTTGGCTCAACATGTCGGAACCTGACGGGCGAAATCCCCGCGGCTCTCGGCGGAAGGCAGATCATGCGAATCAACAGGGGTCATTGGGCGGACCAAGCTTGGCAAGCAGAATGAGAGGATTGTATTAAGCCTCTGTTGCAAAATGGTTACTGCGCTCGCCGACCCGCGCGGCCGACGTCAAGGCAGGCCCGGCGACGCTGATCAGGCCGCTCAGCGCCCCTTGGGGGCGCTAGTGCGCGGCGAGTGGCTGCTGGCCTGCGCCAGCGCTCGCCTGGCCGGCGCGAAAGCGCGCCAGCATTCTGCCGTGCTGGTGCCAGAGGCGGTGCAGGCCGGTGATGCCGAGGTCCTCGCTGCTGCTCGCTTCGAGGCGGAACAGCAGAGTGAGCATGGCGGACAGGTCGCGCAGGTCCTGATGGTCGCTCTGCGCCGACTGGCCAGCGCAAAAATCGCCATCGAGAACGCGTCTGAGCGCAGTGCGGTCAGTCAGGTCGACGCGGCAGCGCGCGGCGAGTTGCGCGATTGCCCGGCGCAGCGCCAGGATATCTTCACAGCTTTGGGGAAGGTCGAGAATCGACGGTCGCATGGTCATCCTTTCGCGGTTGCCCCTTGGCTTGCTTCTGAGCGCCAAGGGTCCCTGCAGGATGCCGGACAATTGTTGCAGGCCAATGAAACCGCTGCGGGTCAGCTCTTCTTGAGCAGGTCGCGCAGATTGGCGAACGGCTGGGCACTGGCGCGATTGGCCGCGGCCTTGCCGGTCCCTGTGACGCCCGCTGCGAGCGCCGCGTCGTGGTCGAGTTCGCGCGAATGCTCGTTGTCGTGGCAATAGAGGCAGAGCAACTCCCAGTTGCTGCCGTCCTTCGGGTTGTTGTCGTGGTTGTGGTCGCGGTGATGGACGGTGAGTTGATTGAGGTTTTCGCGAACGAACTCGCGCGCGCAGCGCCCGCAGATCCACGGATAGATCTTGAGCGCTTGTTCGCGATAACCCTGTTCGCGCGCCTGCCGATTGCGAACTGATTCGGCGATCATGCGATCGGTGTGGGCGCGCTTTGCATCGTCGACAGCCAAGACTTTCTCCTCAAATAAACGGTTTTGGCCGATTTTACTTCAGCCTGGGTCGCCGTGAAGCGATAAACTCCTTCCCCTTCTGCTCGACGCACGTCGCTACTTCAGTAGATCATCAACGTAATATGTGCTGCTTAATGCCCGTCATTCCGGCGGACGCCGGAATCCAGAATACGCCAACAATGCCCCTGGATTCCGGGTTCCGGCCTAACGGCCAGCCCCGGAATGACACCCTTCTTCATATCGATGCGATTTAGCATGACTAAGGCTTGACCCATGTCCCAGACGACTCCCGCAATTACCGTCAAATTACTGCTCACCGCACTGTTCTGGGGCGGCACCTGGGTCGCCGGGCGCGTCGCGGTGCACGAAGCGTCGCCGCTCGCCGTTGCCAGCTGGCGTTTTTTCTTCGCCGCGCTGCTGCTCGGCGGCCTGCTGGTCGCGCGTGAAGGCTGGCCGCGTTGGTCGGCGCGAGAGTGGCTCAAGCTCGCGGCGCTCGGACTGACCGGTGTCTTCTTCTACAACGTTTTCTTTCTCTACGGCTTGCAACACGTCGAAGCCGGCCGCGGTGCGCTGGTCGTCGCCTTCATTCCGGTGCTGATCGCGCTCGCCGACTGGCTGTTCTTTCGCCTGCCGATGTCGCCCAAAAAAGCGCTGGGCGTCGTCCTGGCGCTGATCGGCTGCCTGCTGGTGGTGACTCGCGGCCACCCGCTGCGCATCCTGACCGGCGAAGTCGGCTTCGGCGAATGGCTGTTGCTGGGAACCGCAGTCTCCTGGGTCGCCTATACGCTGATCAGCCGTCACTGCTCGCGCCACTTCTCGGCGCTGGCGATGACCTTCGGCGGCTGTCTGTCCGGCTGGCTGATGCTGACCGCAGCGGCGCTCGCCGACGGCAGCCTGCTCACGCTCGACGCGACGACCTGGCGCGGCTGGTCGAGCATCGTCTTTCTCGGCGTGTTGGGAACGGCACTGGCGTTTACCTGGTATTCGCAGGCGATTGCCCAGATCGGGACGACCAAGGCCGCGGCCTTCATCAACCTGGTCCCGGTCTTCGCCGTTCTGCTCGGCGCGCTGCTGCTCGACGAACGGATCGGCGGTGCCGTTCTCGCCGGTGGCGCGCTGGTGATCCTTGGCGTTTTCCTGACCAACCGGCCGGCGGCTGCCGCAACAAGCAATTCTTGAATAGCGTCAGACCCTGACGGCGATCAGCGGAACGAGCATCTCGTCGCCCGAAACGCCGCCATGAACGCCGAGCATGCGGTGCTGCTTCTCTCCCGGCAGCTGGTCCTTGATCGTCCAGTCGTCCTTCATCACCAGCGTGTAGTCGCCAACGCGAGCGGCCAGGCGCGGATGGTAGGGCGGCGGGCCGAACCAGCCGGCGGTGATCAGTTCGGCGCTGTCGCGAAGATCGACGCAGTGCGCGAGCTGCGCGGCGATATACGCTGCGAAGGCCGCACGATTTTCCGGCGCGACGTAGCAATACGCGGCGCGACGCTCGCCGCACAGCGGCCGGGCGAGCAGCGCGGCGAGTTGCGGATGGTCGTCGAGACTCACCACGCGCGGCGGCGGCGAATCGATGAAGCCGTGATCGGCGGTGGCAATCAGCCAGCTGTCGCTGCCCTGGGCGTCGCGCCACAGTTCGCCGAAACCATCGTCGAGTGCTGCCAGCGTCTGCCGCACCGGTTCGCTGTCGGTGCCGTGGCGATGCGACTCGCTATCGAGATCGGAATAGTAGGCGTAGATGTAGCGCGGTGCTTTGGCGTCACGCAGCAGACCGGCGATTTGCCCGAACATCTCGCCCAGCGAGTCGTAAGCCAGACTGGTCGCGCCGCGCGAATGCCTGGCGTTGAACGGACTGCCGGCGATGCTGCGCGGCGTTACCACCCAGCACTCGCGAGCGAGCTGCTCGAACAGCGTCGGTTGCGCGAAGAGGCGAGGCGGCAGCGCTTCGGCAAGCACTACCGATGGCGCGCCGCGCGCCGTGAGCGGCAGGATGGCGAGCGTCTGGCCGATTTCTTCGAGGTAGATGTGCCAGCCGGTCAGGCCGTGCTGCGCCGGTGCGAGCCCGGTCATGAAGGTGGTGATCGCGCTGGCGGTCGTCGACGGGAAAACCGAGCTGATGTTGGCGATGGCGTGGCGCTGCAGGTTCGGGCTGGCCGGGTGGCGCGCCAGCGTGCGCTCGCCGAGTCCGTCGATCACCAGCAGCACGATGTGACGCGCTTCGCCGAGCGCCGCGGCAGGCAGCGCGTCAAGCTCGGGATAGCGCGCGCTGGTGCTGCCGCAGGCCGTGGCGATGCTCTGCACCAGGTTGACGATACCCTGGCCGCGGTAGTTCGGCAGCGCGATGGAAGTCATGGTCGGACCGATTGTACGTCAACGAAGGGGGCTGGCGCCCCCTGTCGAATCGGCCAAGCGCCTATTTGGCGCGGGCGTTCCGCTGGTCGAGCCGGAACTTGACGTAGCTGCCCGGCGCGTCTTCGATCACCTTGAGCTGGCCAGCGCCCGGCTGGCGCGCGGCGACCTTCTCGGTGCCGCCGACCTGGTCGGTGACCCACCGTTGCCAGTCGGTCCACCACGACCCCGGATTCGGCGTCGCGCCGGCCAGGAAGTCGTCGGCCGATTCGGGCAGTTCTTCGTTGGTCCAGAATCCGTACTTGTTGGCCGCCGGCGGGTTGATGATTCCGGCGATGTGCCCCGAGCCGCCGAGAACGAACTTGACCGGGCCGCCGGGCAGCAGCGCGCCCAGATAGGTGCTCTTCCACGGCGCGATATGGTCTTCGATCGCCGAGACGAAGTAACACGGCGTCTTGACCTTGGCCAGGTCGATGTTGACGCCGCCGAGCGTGATTCCGCCGCGCTCGCGCAGCTTGTTGCCGAGGTAGAAATTGCGCAGGTAAAAGCTGTGCATGGTCGCCGGCATGCGCGTCGAGTCGGCGTTCCAGTAGAGCAGGTCGAAGGGGAACGATTCCTTGCCCATCAGGTAGTTGTTGACCGCAAACGACCAGATCAGGTCGTTGGCGCGCAGCATCGTAAAGGTCCCCGCCATGTCCGCGCCGTCGAGGAAGCCGCGTTCGTGCATGCGCTTCTCAAGGCTGGCGACGGTCGCTTCGTCGAGGAAGACCTTGAGCTCGCCCGGTTCGGAAAAGTCGAGCATGGTGGTGAAGAAGGTCGCCGACGCGATGCGCTTGTCCTTTTTGGCGGCCATATAGGCCAGCGTCGACATCAGCAGCGTGCCGCCCAGGCAATAGCTCGCGGCGTTGATCCGGGGCTCGCCGGTGGCTTGCTCGACCGCGTCGATTGCCGCCAGCGTTCCGTGCAGCAGGTAGTCCTCGAAATTCTTGTCGGCGTAGCGCGCGTCGGGATTGATCCAGCTCATGACGAAGGTGGTATGCCCCTGGTCGGTCGCCCATTTGACGAACGAGTTCTTGTCGCGCAGGTCGAGGATGTAGAACTTGTTGATCCACGGCGGAACGATCAGCAGCGGCTTCTTGAACTGCTGTGGCGTCGACGGATCGTACTGGATCAACTGGAACATCTCGTTCTGGAAGACGACCTTGCCCGGCGTGGTGGCGATGTTTTTGCCGAGCTCGAAGGCGTCGGGGTCGGTCATGCGGATTCTGAGCTGGCCGTCGCCGGCCTCGATGTCGCGCAACAGGTTGTCGAATCCCCTGACCAGATTCTGTCCCTTGCTGCTCATCGTTTCGCGGACGACCTCGGGATTGCTCAGCGCGAAATTGGTCGGCGACATCGCGTCGGTGTATTGGCGCGTGAAAAAACTGACCTTTCTCTGCGTCGATTCGTCGAGGCCTTCGGTTTCGGAAACGATGCCGTTGAGGTGGTCGGCGGTCAGCAGATACGACTGCTTGATGAAATCGAACAGGAAGTTGTTCTCCCACTCGTCGTCCTTGAAGCGCTTGTCCGAATGAAGGGGCGTGGCGACCGCCGCCAGCGCCGACGAGCCCATCATCTTCAGCGTCGAGTACTGCCACAGCGAGAGGTACTCGCGCATCAATTTGAGTTGCGCTTCGACGACCTTCTGGGGCCTGGCCAGCAAGGCCGAAGAAAGATCGGCGAAGGCCTTGGCGATGCCCATCTCGTCGGCCGGCAGCGAGAAACCCTCGTCCGACTTTTTGTCGATGTACCTGGCCATCATTTGCGAGGCGCGCTTGGCGACCTCGGAATAGTTTTTTATGAGTTCAGCGGGATCGGGAAAGCATTTTTCCTCGTCGATTTTGTTTTGCTGTGACATCGAATGACCTCCTTGACTGTACTGCTCGCCGAAAGGAACGCTCGACAACGCGGCGGATGGGCCTAACCGCAGTAAGCTATAGCCTTGGCTCACGCTGGAGCGGACCTGAGTTAGCGTATGAAATATAGCATTCAGCGGCCGATTTGACATCGCTATGGCCGGCAAATATCCCGTGATCCGTTTTATTTTTCGCTTCAAAAACCGTGTCTTGGCCGCTTGGCGGAGGGTTTATGTATCAGTCGATAATTACCGAGGTCGATGATTCCATCGGCATTCTGACGCTCAACAAGGCGGAACGTCATAACGCCTTCGACGAACTGTTGGTCGATGAGATCACCAGCGGCCTGCTCGAGTTCGAGGCCGATCCGCGGGTGCGCGTGGTGGTGCTGTCGTCCACTGGCAAGAGCTTTTGCGCTGGCGCCGACCTCAACTGGGTACGGCGCACGGCGACCAGCTCGGCGCAGCAGAATCTGAGTGACGCGCGCGAACTGGCGCGCCTGATGTCGACCTTGAACGAACTCGCCAAGCCGACCGTCGCGCGTGTCCAGGGGCCGGCCTACGGCGCCGGGATCGGCCTGATCGCCGCCTGTGACATCGCGGTGGCGACCTACGACACGCTGTTCGCGCTCACCGAAGTCAAGCTGGGCCTGCTGCCCGCCGTCGTTTGCCCCTACGTCGTGGCCGCCATCGGCGAGCGCTACGCGCGCCGCTACCTGCTCTCGGCCGAACGCTTTTCGGCGGCAGAGGCCTACCGCATCGGCCTGGTGCATGAAATCGTTCCTGGTGAAGAGCAGCTTGACGAAGCGATCGGCGAGATCATCGACAATCTGCTCAAGAACGGCCCGCAGGCGCAGGCCGAGTGCAAGGCGCTGATTCGTCTGGTCGCCGGCCAGCCGCTCGACGAGTCGATCGGCGAAGAGACCGCGCAGCGAATTACCCGCGTGCGATCGAGTCTCGAGGGCCAGGAAGGCCTGGCCGCCTTCCTCGAAAAGCGCAAACCGAACTGGATCGATTAACGGCTGTCACATCGCCTTCCTTCTCTGCCATTAAATGCCAATGATGCAAACGACCAAGCAGGATGTCGCGGTCTCGCCGTGCCTCAACGTGTGCACCCTCGACGCAGCGCGCAGCCTGTGTCAGGGCTGTTTTCGCACCGTCGCCGAGATCGCCGCGTGGAGCCGCGTCAGCAATAGCGAACGGCTCTCCATTGTCGCCGCAGCGGCGCGCCGGCGTCAGGAACTGAGCCAATGAGCGCGCCGGCCGAATTCAACCCTCTCGACTATATCTGCGTCGGCATCTGCCGCATCGACCCCGAGTCAGGTTCTTGCCTGGGCTGCGGTCGTCCGCCGCCGCCCAGCCCGGAGCCCGAGCCGCAAGTCGTCGCCGCCGACGCTTGCCGCTATCCGGTGGCCAGCGAGTTGACGCTTGATGTTCCGGCGCAGGCCAGCGACGCCTGGGAGCACTTAGTTTGAAGCCGCCGGCAGCGCTGCCGCCAACAGCTTGACCCAGTAGCTGACGCCCAACTGCAGGATCTCGTCGTTGAAGTCGTAGCGCGGGTTGTGCAGCGTGCAGCCGCCGCTGCCGAGCCCATTGCCGAGCCAGACGTAACAGCCGGGTTTGACTTGCAGCATGTAGGCGAAATCCTCGGCGGCCATCGACGGCAGCTCGTCCTGGCGCACCGCGTCTTCGCCCAGCACGTCGGCGGCGACGCGCCGGCACAGTTCGGTCTCGGCGACGCTATTGACGGTCGGCGGATAGCGGCTGTCGAAATCGACCGCAATGCGCGCGCCAAAGGCGCTGGCGATGCCAAGGCTCAATCGCTCGATGGCGCGCTCGACGAGCTCCTGGATTTGCGGCTTGAAGCTGCGGATCGTTCCGCGCAGCACGGCGTCGTCGGGAATGACGTTCCAGGCTTCGCCGCCGTGAATCTGCGTGACGCTGACGACCGCCGCTTCACAGGGCGGCACGTTGCGCGCGACGACCGTTTGCAGCGCCAACACCAGCTGGCTGGCAGCGACCAGGGTGTCGACGCCCAAGTCGGGCATCGCCGCGTGACAGCCGTGGCCTTGCACTCTGATTTCGAAAGCGCAGGTGCCGGCCATCACCGGGCCAGGCATCACCGCCATTTCGCCGACCGGGATTCCGGGCCAGTTATGCAGGCCATAAACGGCATCCATCGGAAACTGGGAGAACAAGCCGTCGGCTATCATCACCTTGGCGCCGCCTTCGGATTCTTCGGCGGGCTGGAAGATGAAGTAGACGGTGCCGTCAAAGTCGATCGCATCGCGGTGTTCGGCGAGGTAGCGCGCGGCGCCGAGCAGCATCGCGCTGTGCCCGTCGTGGCCGCAGGCGTGCATTTTGCCAGCATGCGTCGAGCGGTGCGCAAAGTCGTTCTTTTCATCGAGCGGCAGCGCGTCCATGTCGGCGCGCAGGCCGATCGCACGCGCGCTGTGGCCCTTGCGCAGGACGCCGACGACGCCGGTTTTGGCCAGTCCGCGATGCACCTCGAGGCCGTAGGCGGCAAGTTCGCGCGCGACGATGTCGGCGCTGCGCGTTTCGTTGAAGGCGAGTTCGGGATGAGCGTGAAGGTCGCGGCGAATGGCGACGAGATCGGCGAGGGTGTTGCGGTCGAGAAAAGTCATGGTGGCGGTTTCGAATGCAGAGTCCTTAGTTTATGACACCCTGGCTTGCCGGTGTGCGCCGCGTTCCGTTATGCTGCGGCCCATGCACCTCGTGATCATCAGCGGCCTTTCGGGTTCCGGCAAGTCGATCGCCCTCAACATGCTTGAGGACGATGCCTACTATTGCGTCGACAACCTGCCGACGCAATTGTTGCAGCACCTGGTCGACGAGCTCGCTGCGCAGGGCTGTGACAAGGTCGCGGTGGCGATCGACAGCCGCGGCGGCGAGAGCATCGCGATGCTGCCGGCCTTGCTCGCGACGCTGCGTGCCAACGAGCTCGAGTTGCAGTTTCTGTTTCTCGACGCCAAGACCGAAACGCTGCTCAAGCGTTATTCGGAAACGCGCCGCAGGCATCCGCTGGCCAGCGAACAGCGCACCGTCAGCGAAGCGATTGCCGAGGAGCGTGTGCGTCTGGAAAGCCTGGCCGAGCTCGGACACCACATCGATACCAGCGACCTCACACCCAACGCGCTGCGCGAATGGATACGCCAGTTCGTTTGTGCCGACGCCGGCCAGGGCTTGACGCTGATTTTCGAGTCCTTCGGCTTCAAGCACGGCGTTCCGCTCGACGCCGAGCTGGTCTTCGACGTGCGCTGCCTGCCCAACCCGTTCTACGAAGCCAGCCTGCGCCCGCTGACCGGTCGCGACGCGCCGGTGATCGCTTTTCTCGAAGCCGAGCCCGAGGTGCTGCGCATGCGCGACGACATCGCGCGTTTCGTCGCGACGTGGTTGCCGTGTTACGTCCGCGATCACCGCAATTATCTGACCGTCGCCGTCGGCTGCACCGGCGGCCAGCACCGTTCGGTCTATTTTGTCGAGTGGCTGGGGCGCGAATTTCGCGGTCGGGCGCGCGTTCTGGTGCGTCATCGCGAACCGGCGCCAGTGCCCGTCCGCTGATGCACTGGTTATCGTTGCTGCGGCCCGGCGACTGGCTGGTCGCCGCGTTGGCCCTGGCCTTTTGCGCCGCCGCCTTTCCGCTGGCGTGGCAAGGCGGCGCCGCCGAAAAAGCGGTGATCAGGCGCGGCGGCGAGGTTTTTGCCGAACTCGACCTTTCGCGTAATCGCCGCATCGACGTTCCCGGCCCGCTCGGCATCACCACCATCGCCGTCGAAAAGCGCCGCGTCCGCGTCGTCTCCGACCCAGGACCGCGCCAGTATTGCGTTCGCCAGGGCTGGCTCGAACGCGCCGGCGAGATCGCCATCTGCGCGCCGAACGAGGTCAGCGTCCAGGTGTCAGGCGGCAAGGCGGCGTATGACTCGCTCAATTACTGAGCGTCGGGCGCGCGGTGCAACGTGGTAAAATCAGGCCCCTTCCTGCCCCCACACGATCGATATTTGCCATGTTCTCTGGAATCATCGCAGCAATTGGACGCATTTCCGAACTGACGCCGCGCAACGACGGCACGCCGACCGTTCGCCTCTCCGTCGACGCCGGCGGCCTGTCGCTTGACGACGTCGCGGTCGGCGATTCGATCGCCTGCAACGGCGTCTGCCTGACCGTCGTCGACCGCGACGCGCAGCGCTTCTGCGTCGATGTCTCGCCGGAAACGCTGTCGTGCACCATCGGCCTTGACGCGCCCGGTGCTATCAACCTCGAAAAGGCGCTGCGCCTGGCCGATCGGCTCGGCGGTCATCTGGTCTCGGGCCACGTCGACGGCGTCGGCGAAGTATTGCGCTTCGACGCCGTCGGCGACAACCGCCTGCTCGAAATCCGCGCACCGCAGGACTTGGCCAAGTACATCGCGCGCAAGGGGTCGATCACCGTCAATGGCGTCAGTCTGACGACCAACACCGTCGATGGCGCGACCTTTGCCATCAACCTGATCCCGCACACGCTCGAAGCGACGACGCTCGGCCGCCTGCAGGCGGGATGCCGGGTCAACCTCGAGATCGACCTGATCGCGCGCTACGTCGAGCGCATGCTCAACCCTGACGCTTCGGAGAACCAATAATGTCACCACTAAGCAGTTCGTCGGCGATCGCCCCGATTGAAGAAATCATCGCTGAAATGCGCGCCGGCCGGATGTTCATCCTGGTCGACGAGGAGGACCGCGAAAACGAAGGCGACCTGGTGCTGGCCGCCGAACTGGTCACCGCCGAAGCGATCAACTTCATGGTCAAGAACGCGCGCGGACTGGTCTGCCTGACGATCACCGAGGCGCGCAGCAAGCAGCTCGGCCTGACGCAAATGGCGCGCGACAACAAGAGCCCGTACAACACCGCGTTCACCACCTCGATCGAGGCCGCCGAAGGCGTCACCACCGGCATCTCGGCGCAGGACCGGGCGCGCACCATCGCCGCCGCCGTGGCGCGCGACGCCAGGCCCGACGACATCGTCCAGCCCGGCCACATTTTCCCGATCACCGCCAAGGCCGGCGGCGTTCTGGTGCGTGCCGGACATACCGAAGCGAGCTGCGACCTGGCGCAGATGGCCGGACTCGAACCGTCGTCGGTGATCTGCGAAATCCTCAAGGACGACGGATCGATGGCGCGCTTGCCCGATCTCATCGAGTTCGCCCGCGAGCACTGCCTCAAGATCGGCACCATCGCCGACCTCATCAATTTCCGCAGCCGCAACGAGAAGCTGGTCGAGCGCACCGTCTCCAAGCCGGTCCATTCGGTGCATGGCGAGTTCACGTTGCACGCCTACACCGACCTGACCACCAACGAAGTCCACCTGGCGCTGGCCAAGGGCGAGATTCGCGCCGACCGCGAAGCGCTGGTTCGCGTCCATGAGCCGCTCACCGTGCTCGACTTCCTCGACCCGGCGAGCGGCCGCCACAGCTTCTCGCTCGACCAGGCGCAGCGCGCGCTGGCGCAGGCCGAGTCCGGCGTGATCGTGCTGCTGCGGCGCACCGAGACCGGTCAGGATCTGCTCGCCGCGCTGCAGGCGCCGTCGCCGACGCAACGGTCGACGGCCAAGTGGGATCCGCGCATCTACGGCATCGGCGCGCAGATCCTGCGCGACCTCGGCGTCGGCAAGATGAAGCTGCTGGCCAGCCCGCGCCGCATGCCGAGCATGACTGGATTCGACCTTGAGGTGACGAGTTACGTCGCCTCGCCCGAACAACTCGGATGACCCGACCAATCACCAGAAAGCGCTGACATGGCTCACTACGACACGATTCACGAATACGCCCCGGTGCTCGCCGGCGATGGCCTGGCCATCGGCATCGTCATGAGCCGCTTCAACCCGGACATCGGCGAAGGCTTGCTCGCCGCCTGCGTTGCCGAGCTCAAGCGTCTCGGCGTCGCCGACTGCGATATCGAAATCGCCAGCGTTCCCGGCGCGCTCGAAATCCCGTTGGTGCTGCAAACGATGGCGCAAAGCGACCGCTACGACGGGCTGATCGCGCTCGGCGCGGTCATTCGCGGCGAGACCTACCATTTCGAGGTGGTGTCCAACGACTCGTGCCGCGCGGTGATGGAAGTGCAACTCGATACCGGCATCCCGGTCGCCAACGGCATCCTGACCTGCGAGGACGACGACCAGGCGCTGGCGCGCACCCAAACCAAGGGCTCGGACTGCGCGCAAGCCGCGGTCGAGATGGCCAACCTGCTGCGCGCCATCGGAGAACGATCCGCATGAATACCACCACCCACACCGCCGCCGCGAGTGACGACAAGCCCGCCGCCAAGCCCAAGTCGCCGCGCCGTCGCGCGCGCGAGTTCGCGCTGCAGGGCCTCTACCAATGGCAGATCAGCGGCAACGACGAAGCAGCGATCGAAGCGCACCTGGCCGACATCGCCGGCTTCGACAAGGCCGACCGCGAGTTTTTCGTCGGTCTGCTGCGCGGCGTTCTGGCGCAGCACGGCGCTTTGCAGGAACAGTTGCAGGCTTACCTCGACCGACCGTTCGCCGAGCTGTCGCCGGTCGAGTCGTCGGTGCTGCTGGCCGGCGCCTATGAGCTCACCAATTATCCGCAAACGCCGTACCGCGTGATCATCAACGAAGCGATCGAGCTGACCAAGGGCTACGGCGGAACCGACGGCCACAAGTACGTCAACGGCGTTCTCGACAAGCTCGCCGCCAGGCTGCGCCCGGTCGAAGTCGAAGCCAAGCGCGCGGCGCGCAAAGGCTAAATGCCCTCCGAGTTCGACCTGATCGCGCGCTACTTCGCACGGCCGACGCCGCAGGCGGTGCTCGGGCCCGGCGACGACTGCGCGCTGCTCGCGCCGTCTCCTGGAATGGAACTGGCGATCACCACCGACATGCTGGTCGCCGGAACGCATTTCCTGCCGGGCACCGATGCGCGTCAGCTCGGCTGGAAAACGCTGGCGGTCAACCTCTCCGACCTCGCCGCGATGGGCGCCAAGCCGCGCTGGGTGCTGCTTGCCGGCAGCCTGCCGGAGGCCGACGAGAACTGGCTGGCGGCCTTTGCCGACGGTCTTTTCGCCTGCGCCAAGCGCTACGGCGTCGATCTGGTCGGCGGCGATACGACGCGCGGCCCGCTCAATCTGTGTCTCACCGCGCTCGGCGAAGTGCCGGCCGGCAGCGCGCTGCGCCGCGACGGCGCGCGCGTTGGCGACGACGTCTGGGTTTCCGGCCAGCCGGGACTCGCGGCGCTCGGCCTCGCGCAGTTGCAGCGACGCACGCAACTGCCCGAGCCCTTGGCGTCGCGCTGCATCGCCGCGCTGCAAAAGCCGACGCCGCGCGTCGAACTCGGTCTGGCGCTGCGCCAGGGATCGCTGGCGCATGCCGCGATCGACGTCTCCGACGGCCTGCTCGCCGATCTCGGCCACATCGCCGAGCGCTCCGCGGTGACCGCCGAACTCTTCGAGAACCAGTTGCCGCGCCTGCCGGCCGGCGCCGACCCGCTGCTCGCGCGCCACTGTCAATTGGCCGGCGGCGACGACTACGAACTGGTTTTTACCGCCGCGGCCGACCAGCGCCATCAACTCGCCGAGCTCGCGGCGCAGCTCGATCTGCCGTTGTGGCGAATCGGTCGTATCATTGAGGGCAACGGCGTCGTCCATTTACTCGATGAAAGCGGGCAGGCGCTGCCGCTTGCGGACAAGGGATTCGACCATTTTGCTCAAGATCGCCACTAAACCGCCTTCGCTGCGCTTCCTCTTTTCGCATCCGGCGCATCTGATTGCCTGCGGCTTCGGCAGCGGCCTGTCACCGATCGCTCCGGGAACCGTCGGCACGCTGTTCGCCTGGCTGACCTTTGCCTTGTTCCGGCCCTGGCTCACCGACTTCGAGCTGCTGGCCTGGCTCGTCGTCGGCTTCGTCGGCGGTGTGCTGGCAGCTCAGCGCACCGGCGCCGATCTGGGCGTCATCGACCACGGAAGCATCGTCTGGGACGAAATCGTCCCGTTCTGGCTGGTGCTGCTCTTCTGTCCGCCGGGACTGCTGTGGCAGGGCGCCGCTTTCCTGCTTTTTCGCCTCTTTGACATCGTCAAGCCGCAACCCGCGCGCTACTTCGACGAGCAGGTCAAGAACGGCTTCGGCGTGATGTGCGACGACCTGATCGCCGCCGGTTACACCATCCTGGTGCTCGCCGTCATGCACTTTCCTTTCCTATGAGCAATATTTCGCAGCAGCTCGATGCGCTCGCCGTCAAGGTCGGTGCGCTGCTGACCATCAACGGCCAGAAACTGGCGACCGCCGAGTCGTGCACCGGCGGCTGGGTCGCGCAGTGCCTGACTTCGATCGCCGGCAGCTCGGACTGGTTCGAGCGCGGTTTTGTCACCTACTCGAACGAAGCCAAGCTTGAAATGCTCGGCGTCGACGCCGATACCTTGCTCGCCCACGGCGCGGTCAGCGAAGCCACCGCTGCGGCGATGGCCACCGGCGCGCTGCGCCACAGTCACGCCGACTGGGCGCTGGCGGTCACCGGCGTCGCCGGACCCGGCGGTGGATCAAAGGGCAAGCCGGTCGGCATGGTCTGCTTCGGCTGGGCGGCCTTCGATGGCCGCGTCGAGACGCAGACGCTGCACTTCTCCGGCGACCGCGAACAGGTGCGCGCGCAATCGGTCGCCCACGCGCTGGCCGGTTTGCTCGAACGCGCGGTCCAGTGCTCGGCGTGAACCGAGCCGCTTCGCCTTTTTAGAATTACTGTATATAATTACAGTAATCGACGCTGACCCAACGCGGCAGGCTGCGTACCGTCGAACATGAGATAATTCCCGTCAATAAAGACAAAGGACACGCAATGGACGACAACAAGTCAAAAGCCCTGGCAGCCGCGCTGGCGCAGATCGAGAAGCAGTTCGGCAAGGGCTCGATCATGAAGATGGGCGACGGCAGTGTCATCAAGGACATCGGGGTCGTCTCCACCGGTTCGCTCGGGCTCGACATCGCGCTCGGCATCGGCGGTCTGCCGCGCGGACGCGTCGTCGAGATTTACGGCCCCGAATCTTCGGGCAAAACGACGCTGACGCTGCAGGTCATCGCCGAGATGCAGAAGCTCGGCGGCACCGCTGCCTTCATCGACGCCGAACACGCGCTCGATCCGACCTACGCGCAAAAACTCGGCGTCAATCTCGACGAACTGCTGATTTCGCAACCGGACACCGGCGAGCAGGCGCTCGAGATCGCCGACATGCTGGTGCGCTCGGCGAGCGTCGATGTAGTCGTCATCGACTCGGTCGCGGCGCTGGTGCCGAAAGCCGAAATCGAGGGCGAGATGGGCGATTCGCTGCCCGGCTTACAGGCGCGATTGATGAGTCAGGCGCTGCGCAAGCTCACCGCCAACATCAACCGCACCAACACGCTGGTGATCTTCATCAACCAGATCCGCATGAAGATCGGCGTCATGTTCGGCAGCCCGGAAACGACGACCGGCGGCAACGCGCTCAAGTTCTACGCGTCGGTGCGACTCGACATCCGCCGTATCGGCAGCATCAAGAAGGGCGACGAGGTGGTCGGCAACGAAACGCGCGTCAAGGTCGTCAAGAACAAGGTCGCGCCGCCTTTCCGCGAAGCGATTTTCGACATCCTCTACGGCGAAGGCACCTCGCGCGAAGGCGAAATCGTCGAACTGGGCGTCATTCACAAGCTGGTCGAGAAATCCGGCTCGTGGTATTCGTACAGCGGCGAGAAGATCGGTCAGGGCAAGGACAACGCGCGCGAATTCCTCAAGGCCAACCCGCAAATCGCCCAGGAAATCGAGGCCAAGATCCGCGCCGCAGTCAATGTGCCGTCGGCGCAGCCGATTAGCGCTGTCGCCGAATAAGGGCGATGAGCGGCACGCTGCGCGAGCGTGCTCTGCGGCTACTGGCGCGCCGCGAACACGCGCGCGTCGAGCTGGCGCGCAAGCTGGCGCCGTACGCCGAGTCGGGCGAGGCGCTCGAAGCGCTGCTCGACGACCTGGCGGCACGTCGTCTGCTTTCGGACGAGCGTTACGTTGAGATGCGACTCAATGCGCGCGCGGCGCGTTTCGGCAACGCTCGTCTGGCCTACGAGCTACGCACGCAGGGGGTTTCCGAAGCCTTGGTGGCGACGGCGTTGGCCGCCAGCGATGATGAGTTGGTGCGCGCGCGCGCCGTGTGGCAGCGCAAGTTCGGCGCCAAGCCTGGCGCAGCTGATGCTACCGAGCAGGCGCGCCAGATGCGATTTTTGTTGAGCCGGGGATTTTCCGGAGAAACCGTTCGCCGTGTCTTGCGCGGCGACTTTGAAGACGACTGAATGATGTCCGAAACCGATGCCAGCACCAGCGCGGAACGTGCCAAGAGTATCCTCTCGACGCATAACCTCAAAAAGGTCTATAAGAAACGCACCGTCGTCGAGGACGTTTCGATCACCGTCGGCAGCGGCGAGGTGGTCGGCCTGCTCGGCCCCAACGGCGCGGGTAAAACGACCTGCTTTTATATGGTCGTCGGCCTGGTCGCGTGCGACGGCGGCGACGTCTATATCGACGACCAGAAAATCACCCATCTGCCGATCCACCGGCGCGCCAAACTCGGCGTCTCGTACCTGCCGCAGGAAGCGTCGGTTTTCCGCAAGCTCTCCGTCGTCGAAAACATCAAGGCGGTGCTCGAGCTGCAACATTCGACGCCTGACGAAATCGAGCGCCGCGCCGAAACGCTGCTCGAAGAGCTGCACATCAGTCATATCCGCAACAGTTCGGCGGCTTCGCTGTCGGGCGGCGAGCGTCGCCGCGTCGAAATCGCCCGCGCGCTATCGACCGATCCGCGCTTCATCCTGCTCGACGAACCCTTTGCCGGCGTCGATCCGATCGCCGTTCTCGACATCCAGAAGATCATCCGTTTCCTCAAGGAACGCAACATCGGCGTGTTGATTACCGACCACAACGTTCGTGAAACCCTGGGTATCTGCGATCACGCTTATATCCTTAACGAAGGCAGCGTTCTTGCTTCGGGGCGGCCGGACGAAATCATTTATAATGCAAACGTTCGCAAGGTTTATCTTGGCGAAAACTTCCGCCTCTGAACCCCGCGACTAGCGCCTAAAAAATACAATGAAACGGGCAGCCTCTCACCCAGTCCGGTGGCCGATCAAGCTCCGTAAATGAAACCATCCCTCCAGCTCAAGCTTTCGCAACATCTCGCGCTGACGCCTCAGTTGCAGCAATCGATCCGTCTATTGCAGCTATCGACGCTTGAGCTCGAACAGGAGTTGGAAAAGTACTTGCAGGAAAACCCGCTGCTCGAACGCGAGGAAGAAGAGTACGCGCCACAACAGGCGTCGACCAGTCAGGCCGAAACCAGCGAGCCGGCCGAAAAATCAGACGCTGAAGCCGAGCCCGAGCCACCAGCGGCTGCCTCGTCCGCCGATGACGACAGCTGGCTCGGCGAAGAAAGCACTTATTCGAGTTCGTCCGGATCGTTTGACGACGACGACAGCGATTACCACGACGTGCAGGCGGCGACCACCTCGTTGCGCGAGCACCTGTCGTGGCAACTCGGGCTGATGAACATTCCCGACCGCGACCGGACGCTGGTGCAATGCCTGATCGGCGCGCTCGACGACGATGGCTACCTGACCTTGTCGCTCGACGAGCTCGCCGACACGCTGCCGCCCGAACTCGAAATCGAGACCGAGGAATTGCAGATCGCGCTCAAGCATCTGCAATGCTTTGACCCGACCGGTGTCGGCGCGCGCAACGCGCAGGAGTGTCTGGCGTTGCAACTTGAGGCGCTGCCGGTCGATGCGACGCAGATCCTGGCGCTCAAGATCGTTCGTCAGCACTTGGATCTGCTCGCCGGGCGCGACTTCGTCAAGCTCAAGAAACTCGTCGACTGCGACGACGACGAGTTGCGCGAGGCGCAGTTCCTGATTCGCAGCCTCAACCCACGACCGGGCTCGCAGTACGCGGCGCTCGACGCACGCTACATCACGCCCGACGTCGTGGTGCGCAAGATTCGCGGCCAATGGACGGTCAACGTCAATTCCGATGCCTTTCCGCGCCTGCGCATCAACAGCCTCTACGCCCAGATCCTGACGCGCCAGCGCGGCTCGGGGCTGGCCGGTCAGTTGCAGGAAGCGCGCTGGCTGATCAAGAATGTGCAGCAGCGCTTCGATACCATCCTGCGCGTGGCTCAAGCCATCGTCGACCGTCAGCGCCAGTTTTTCGACCATGGCGAAGTCGCCATGCGGCCGTTGGTGCTGCGCGAAATCGCCGACATCCTGGGCCTGCACGAATCGACCGTGTCGCGCGTCACGACGCAGAAATACATGGCGACGCCGCGCGGAATCTTCGAATTGAAGTACTTCTTCGGCAGTCACGTCGCGACCGAAGCGGGCGGCGCCTGCTCGGCAACGGCGATCCGCGCGCTGATCAAACAGCTGGTTGGCGCCGAAGACCAGAAAAAGCCGCTCTCGGATAGCCAGCTCTCCGAGATTCTCGGCCAGCAGGGGATCGTCGTCGCCCGGCGGACGATCGCGAAATACCGTGAGGCGTTGAGCATTCCGCCAGTTAAACTACGCAAAACCATTTGACAGGCAGCGCATGAACGCAATGCCCATCACCCTCATCCCCGAACCCGCGTTCACCCGCGGGCGAGGGGGAATCGACGGTCGCTGACGCGCCCGTCACCTTGATAAGGAGCCACACCATGAACCTGCAAATCAGTGGTCATCATCTTGAGATCACTCCGGCAATCCATGCCTACGTTACCGGGAAACTTGAGCGGGTTACGCGCCACTTCGATAATGTCATCGACGTCAACGTGATTTTGTCGGTCGACAAACTGAAGCAGAAAGCCGAAGTCACCGTTCATCTCTCCGGCAAGGATGTCTTTGTCGAGGCGATTGAAGACGATCTCTACGCGGCGATCGACAGCCTGTCCGACAAGCTCGACCGCCAGATCCAGAAGTACAAGCAGAAGGTCCAGGACCATCATCGCGGATCGAAGATCAACGTCGCTCCTGAGTCTGAATGATTCACCCGGGGCGGTTTCGGCGTCATCCGCCGCAACCGCTCCTTCCTTACTTTCCACCTACCGCTCGCCTATGGCCAGCCTTTGTATGAGTCTGATCAGTCAATTATTAGCCCCCGAAAACATCGTCCTTGACCTTGACGCCAGCAGCAAAAAGCGAATCTTCGAGCACGCTGGCGTGCTCTTCGAAAACAATCAGGGGATCGCGCGCAGTGCCGTATTCGACAGCCTTTTTGCGCGTGAAAAGCTCGGCTCGACCGGTCTCGGTCGCGGCATCGCCATTCCGCACGGCCGGATCAAGGGCCTTTCCGAAGCCCGCGGCGCCTTTCTGCGACTGACCACGCCGGTGCCCTTCGATTCGCCCGACAGCGAGCCGGTCGCGCTTCTTTTCGTGCTGCTGGTTCCCGAACAGGCGACCGAGCAGCATCTGCAGATCCTTTCCGAACTGGCCGAGCGCTTTTCCGAACGCAGCTGCCGCGACGCGCTGATGGTTGCCGACAGTGCCGACGCCATCGTGCGGATCTTCGCCGAGGTCGTTCATCACTAATCGCTGCGCCTGGCCTTGGGCCAGTGCTTTGCAAGCCGCCGTTAAACCCCTATCCTGTCTGTCCTCCGCCCCCTTAAGAGTGAGTGCCGCATGATCGACAAACGAACCCTGAGCATTTCCCAGCTCTACGACGACAATCTTGAGAAGCTCAAGTTGACCTGGGTTGCCGCAGTCGGCGTCGAACGGCTGGTCCGCTTGCAGGATCAGGCGGTCTACGGCCCCGACGTGGTCGGTCACCTCAACCTGATTTACAACCAGCGGGTACAGGTCATCGGCAAGGCCGAGCAGAATTGGGCCGAAAGCGCCGGTCCCGAACGCTGGGCTCGTCAAATCGACGACCTGATGGCCAGCGCGCCACCGGCGCTGATCATCGCCGACGGGCTCGACATCCCGCCAGGCGTTCGCGAATTGTGCGAGGCGACGCAAACACCGTTGTTTTCGAGTCCAAAGTCGTGCTCGGCGGTGATTGACCTGCTGCACGTCTATCTGGCGCGGCGCTTCGCCGACACGGTTTCGTCGCACGGCGTGTTCATGGACGTTTTCGGCATGGGCGTGCTGATTACCGGCGATTCGGGCGTCGGCAAGAGCGAACTGGCGCTCGAACTCGTTTCGCGCGGCCACGGGCTGGTCGCCGACGACGTCGTCGAACTGGCGCGCATTGCGCCGACGACGATCGAAGGCCGCTGTCCGGGAATGCTGCGCGACTTCCTCGAAGTGCGCGGTCTCGGTCTGCTCAACATCAGAACGATCTTCGGCGAGACCGCGGCGCGGCGCAAAATGAAGCTCAAGCTGATCGTCCATTTGCAGAAAAATTCGATCGGCGATGATTCACCGCGCCTGCCGCTCGATTCGCAGTCGCAGGAAATCCTCGGCATTCCGGTGCGCAAGGTGGTTTTTCACGTCGCGCCCGGGCGTAACCTCTCGGTGCTGCTCGAAGTCGCGGTGCGCAACTGCATCCTGCAGCTGCGCGGCATCGACAGCATGAGCGAATTCATCAACCGCCAGCAACAGGCTGTTCTTGACGATGGCATTTGATTTTCCCCTATAATCGAAGCACCTTCCCAAACCCCATCAAGGAGTTACCGATGAAAACCATGATCGCTCTCGTTGCTCTGGCGCTGTTCACTGGCAGCGCTTTTGCCGCCGATGCCGAGAAAAAAGCGCCATCGCCCGCGCAACAGGCGCAGCAGGACAAGATGAAAGCGTGCAACGCCGAGGCGGGAAGCAAGGCCTTGAAGGGTGACGAACGCAAGAAATTCATGAGCGAGTGCTTGAGCGCCAAGCCGGCGTCTGCCGCCGCGGCGACGCCGGCGGCTCCCGCGACGCAGCAGGACAAGATGAAGTCGTGCAACGCCGAGGCCGGAACCAAGGCCTTGAAGGGCGACGAACGCAAGGCCTTCATGAGCGACTGTCTCAAGGCCAAGTAATCGGTTTCAGAGTACAAAAACGGCGGGGTGAGCACCCCGCCGTCTTTGTATCAAGCGCCGGTCAGCGCCGTACGCCTGATTACTCGAAAGTCGCGCAGTCGGCGCCGGGGCTGCTTGACGACGAGGCAAACGAAATCAGTCCCTGGCCGTGGATGACGCATTCGTCGCCGCGCAGAAACAGCTCGGGCTGGCCTTCGAGCGTGACGTAGGTGCCGTTGCTGCTGTGGTCGACGAGAACGATGCGCTCGCCGCGCAGTTCGATCCTGGCGTGCTGGCGCGACGCCCGACGGTCATGGATCGCGACGTCGCACTCCGCATCGCGCCCCATCACGATCACCCGCTTGCGCTCGTTCAAGACCACCACCGCGTCGCCGTAACGCAAGACCAGCGGAACACCGAGCGTCGAGTCGGCGGGGGCGACCAGCTCGAAAATCGCCGTTCCCGCGAATTCGCCGGCCGCCGCTGCGCCCAGATCGCGCGTCGACCTTTGCAAGCGCGGCGAGAGCGCCGACTGGGTCGGCTGCGAGGTCAGCACCTGTGCAGGTTTGGCCAGCTTCGCCAGTTTCGCCGCCGTCTCGACGGCCTCGCCGGACAGCATGTCCTTCTCTTCGCTGACCTCGCCATGCGCAAAGCCGACGCGAATCGCCAATTTGACTCCCGACACCGGCGGCAGGTCGGCGACGCGTTCCTGCATTTGCAGCGCGGCCTGAAACGCCAGATCGGGCCGATCAAAAACCGCCGTCAGCCGATCACCGACGGCCTTGACCCGGCGTCCGCCGAATACCTCGACGGCGCGCTCCATGCGTTTGAAGCAACGATCGACGGCGCGCGAGGCTTCGCCGTCGCCGAGCTTCTGGCGCAGCCGGACGCTTCCCGAGATATCGGCAAACAACACTGACAGGGTCAAGTGGGCATGGCTCATGTTGACTCGTTGACGATCTCGTTCGGGCTACGTGGTTTCTCAATCCTCTGCGGACAGCGCGCAGTCATTGATACTGACCGTCGCCGTCCGGAAAATATGCTCAAGGCGTTTGCATCATAGCAAAAGCTCGCCTGGCGCGCGCTATTGACGAATCGGTACGCCCACCCCGGGCAGCGTCAATTCGTCGCCGAAGCGCGGGCCGTCGAAGACCGTGTCGCCGCCGTCCAGTTGCGCCAGTTCGGCGCCGACGTGCAGCCCCTTGAAGTCGAACAGCGCAGTGTCGGCCAGATGCGACGGAACGATGTTCTGCAGCGCCGTGAACACCGACTCGGTACGTCCCGGATAACGCTGGTCCCAGCCGGCCATCATCTCGCGGATTTTCTGTCGCTGCAGATTGCTCTGCGAACCGCAGAGGTTGCACGGAATGATCGGGTATTCCATGCCGCGTGCGAAACGCGCGATGTCGGCCTCGCTGCAATAGGCGAGCGGCCGGATCACCACGTGCGCGCCGTCGTCGGTCACCAGCTTGGGCGGCATCGCCTTGAGCTTGCCGCCGAACAGCAGGTTGAGGAACAGCGTATGGACGATGTCGTCGCGATGATGACCGAGCGCGATCTTGTTGGCGCCGAGTTCCTTGGCGGTCCGATAGATCACGCCGCGGCGCAATCGCGAGCACAGCGAACAGGTGGTCTTGCCCTCGGGGATCTTCTCGCGGACGATCGAATAGGTGTCCTGTTCGACGATGCGGTGCTCGATACCGAGGCTGGCCAGATACTTGGGCAGCACGTCAGAAGGAAAGCCCGGCTGCTTCTGGTCGAGGTTCATCGCGATCAGCCGGAAATCGACCGGCGCGCGCTCGCGCAGCGCCATCAGCGTCGACAGCATGGCGTACGAATCCTTGCCGCCGGAAATGCAGACCAGCACGGTGTCGCCGTTCTCGATCATGTTGTAGTCGGCAATCGCCTTGCCGGTGCTGCTCTCGATGCGCCGCTTCAGGCGCAGGAAGGTTTTTGAATTTTCCACTCGACCTCAGATATAAGCTTCAACAACTTCGATTAAAAAAAGCAGCAACCACGGCGACACGGCGGGCACGGCGAAAAGACAGGATAGACGATCAAAGAAACCGCTCACCGAAGGCAGAAAAATCTTTGTTTCTCGCCGTGTCCGCCGTGTCGCCGTGGTCAATCGCTCTTAAGCAAACTACAAATGCGCCGAACGGCCGCCGTCGACGTTGATCACCTGGCCGGTGACGTAAGTGGCGTCATTGAGCAGGAAGCGGACGGCGCGCGCGATGTCCTGCGGGCTGCCGGCGCGTTTCAGGAGCGTATGCGCGACGATGCGCTCGCGCGTCGGCTGGTCGAAATCACCGCCGTCGGGCCATTGCACCGGCCCTGGCGCGACCGCATTGACGCGAACGTCAGGTGCCAGTTCGATCGCCAGCGCGCGCGTCAGTCCCAGCAGTCCGGCCTTGGCCGCGCAGTAGAGCGGGTAGCCGGCGAGCGGCCGTTCGGCGTGGATGTCGGTGATGTTGACCACCGCGCCTTGCGCCGCCTTGAGGTGCGGCGCTGCCGCCTGCGTCAGGAAGAGCGGCGCCTTGAGATTGCTGCCGAGCAGATCGTCCCAGTCGGCCAGGCTGATTTTTCCGAGCGGTGTCGCGAAGAAACTCGAAGCGTTGTTGACCAGCGCGTCGAGCCGGCCGAAATACGCGATCGTCGAATCGACCAACGCTGACAGCGCGTCGATGTCGGCGAGGTCGGCGTGCTGGCAAAACGCCGAATGCGGCCGCTGCGCGTTGAACTCGGCAGCCAGCGCAGCGGCGTCCGCCTGTGCCGTCCGGTAGTGAATCATCACGTTGGCGCCGGCGCGATGCAGCTCGCTGGCGATGGCGCAGCCCACCCGCTTCGCCGCCCCCGTCACCAATACCGTTTTGCCGATCACCAGTTGCTCCAGAAATCCCTGACGGCCTTGATTTTAACGGATTCTCGACGGGGCGCCGAGAAAAGCCGCGATCGCGGAGGGCGCCGAAAGGTCGTCTTCGGCGGCCGTGCGCTGGACGCCAATGAGCACGCGCCTTTCCCGGCAGGCACCGCCAGGATCGCCTTTTTGCGGCCGCTCAGAGCATGACCGGTTCGGGCGTGAGATCGACGCCGTACTGCTCGCGAACGTCGCGCTGCACCGCGCACATCAGCGCGACCACGTCGCTGCCGGTCGCGCCGCCGCGATTGACCAGCACCAGCGCCTGCTTTTCGTACATGCCGACCGGGCCGAGGTCGCGGCCCTTCCAGCCCGAGTGTTCGATCAGCCAGCCGGCGGCGAGCTTGCTGCGCCCATCGGGCTGCGGGTAACGCGGCAGGCCGGGGTGCTCGGCGAGCAGCCGGTCGGCGCTTGCCGAATCGACGACCGGATTGTGGAAAAAGCTGCCGGCATTAGGCAGTTGCGCCGGGTCGGGAAGTTTGCGCCGGCGGATCGCGGCGATCGCGTCGAAGATCTGCCGCGCGTCGGGCTGATCGACCGACCGCGCGGCGAGTTCTGCCTCGACGTCAGCGTAGCGCGTGATCGGCCGCCAGGATTTGGGCAGGCGGAAAGTCACCTCGGTAATCGCCAGCCGCCCGTCCAAGTGCCAGCCCTGCTGCTTGAAAAGACTGTCGCGGTAGCCGAAGCGCAATTGTTCGCGGTCAAAGCGCAGCGTTTCGCCGCTGCGCATGTCGCAGGCGCAAAGAGCGTGGAAGCGCTCGGAAACTTCGATCCCGTAGGCGCCGATGTTCTGCACCGGGGCTGCGCCGACGCTCCCCGGAATCAGCGCCAGGTTCTCGAGCCCCGGCCAGCCCTGGTCCAGCGTCCACTCGACGAATTCGTTCCAGTTCTCGCCGGCGCCGGCGCGAACGTACCAGGCTTCACTGTCTTCGCCGACGAGCTCGCGACCGCTGATCGCCATCTGTAGCAGCAGACCGTCGTAGTCGCCGGTGAGCAGCAGATTGCTGCCGCCGCCAAGAACGAAGCGTCGCGCAGGACTCTGGCCAGCCAACTGCGCGAGCTGGTCGGCCGCGCTGATCCTGGCGTAGAGCGCGGCGCGGCCGGGCAGCGCCAGCGTGTTTCGCGAGCCGAGGTCGACGTCGCGCTCGACGAAGCCGGGAAGCTTGGCGCCCGCCATCAGAGCAGCGGCGCGAGCCAGCGCTTGGCTTCGCTGGCTGAAAAGCCGGCGCGCTGCGCCCAGTCGTCGAGCTGGTCGGCGCCGATCTTGCTGACCGCGAAGTAGTGTGCCTGCGGGTGCGCCAGCAAGAATCCCGAGACCGCCGCCGCCGGCGTCATCGCGAACGATTCGGTGATTCCCATGCCGGCGTTGGCCTGGGCGTCGAGCAACGCGAACAGCGCTCCCTTGGCGGTATGGTCGGGACACGCCGGGTAGCCCGGCGCCGGGCGGATTCCCCGATATTCCTCGCGGATCAGCGCGTCGCTGGAGAGAGATTCGCCTGCCGCGTAGCCCCAGTAGTCGCGCCGTACCTGTGCGTGCAGCCACTCGGCGCAGGCCTCGGCAAGACGGTCGGCGAGCGATTTGAGCATGATCGCGCGGTAGTCGTCGTGCACCGCTTCGAACTCGGCAAGCTTCTTTTCTATCCCGATCCCGGCGCTCACCGCGAAGGCGCCGACCCAGTCGGGCGTTCCGCCGTCTTCAACCCGCGGCGCGACGAAATCGGCGAGGCACCAATGTGGTTTTCCCGCCGGGCGTTCGTGCTGCTGGCGCAGATTGTGCCAGCTCATCAGCTTCTGCTCGCGCGTCTCGTCGCTGTAGAGCTCGATGTCGTCACCCACCGTGTTGGCCGGGTAGAGACCGAACACGGCGTTGGCGGTGATCCATTTTTCGCTGATGAGTGTTGCCAGCATTTCCTTGGCGTCGGCAAACACCGCGCGCGCCGCTTCGCCGACGAGCGCGTCGTCGAGAATCTTTGGATACGGCCCGGCGAGATCCCAGGTCTGGAAGAAAGGACCCCAGTCGATGTATTCGGCGAGCGTCGCGAGGTCAACGTCGCGCAGCACGTGCAGTCCGGGTTTTTTCGGCGCGAGCGGGCGGTAGTTGGCGTCGCTGTTCCATGCGAAGCGCTTGGCGCGCGCCTCGGCGAGTGAGGCGAGCGTCACGCCCTTCTTGTTGGCGTGCTGGACGCGAACCTTGTCGTAGTCGGCGGCGACTTCGGCCTTGAAGCTCGCCGCGTGGTCGATCGACAGCAGCTTGGTGACGACGCCGACGGCGCGCGATGCGTCGGGGACATAGACCACCGGACCTTCATAATGCGGCGCGATCTTGATCGCCGTGTGCGCGCGGCTGGTCGTCGCGCCGCCGATCAGCAGCGGGATCGGCTCATTACCGTCGGCAAAGCCGAGGCGCTGCATTTCGCCGGCGACGTGGCTCATTTCCTCGAGCGACGGCGTGATCAGGCCGGAGAGGCCGATCGCCTGGGCGCCGTGTTCGCGCGCCGCGTGCAGGATCTTGTCGCACGAGACCATGACGCCGAGGTCGACGACGTCGTAACCGTTGCAGCCGAGAACGACGCCGACGATGTTCTTGCCGATGTCGTGCACGTCGCCCTTGACCGTCGCCATCACGATGCGTCCCTTGCTCGACGCGCCGGTGCGCAGCTTCTCCGCCTCCACATAGGGGATCAGGTGGGCGACCGCCTGCTTCATCACGCGCGCCGATTTGACGACCTGCGGCAGGAACATCTTGCCGGCGCCGAAAAGGTCGCCGACGACGTTCATTCCGGCCATCAGCGGCCCTTCGATCACCGCCAGCGGCGGCTGCCCGGCGGCTTCGAGCGCAGCGCGGCATTCCTCGGTGTCGGCGACGACGAAATCGGTGATTCCCTTGACCAGCGCGTGCGAGAGCCGCGCTTCGACCGACTGCTCGCGCCATGAAAGATCGGGACCGCTGTCCTTGGCTTTACCTTCCTTGACGGTCAAAGCGAATTCGACCAGCGCTTCGCCGGCTTCCGGGTTGCGGTTGAGAACGACGTCTTCGACCTTGTCGCGCAGCGCCGGGTCGAGGTCGTCGTAGATGCCGACCATTCCGGCGTTGACGATTCCCATCGAGAGGCCGGCTTTGACCGCGTGGTAGAGGAAGACGGTGTGGATCGCCTCGCGCACCGCGTCGTTGCCGCGGAACGAGAAAGAGACGTTGGAGACGCCGCCCGAGATCTGCGCGTACGGCAGATGAGCGCGTATCCAGCGGCAGGCTTCGATGAAGTCGACGGCGTAATTGTTGTGCTCTTCGATTCCGGTGGCGATCGCGAAGATATTTGGGTCGAAGATGATGTCCTCGGGCGGAAAACCGATTCCCGTCAAGAGCTCGTAAGCGCGCTGGCAGATCTGCGTCTTGCGCGCGTAGGTGTCGGCCTGGCCGGCCTCGTCGAAGGCCATGACGACGACCGCCGCGCCGTAGCGGCGCGCCTGCCTGGCGTGGTGCAGGAAAGCGGCTTCGCCTTCCTTCATCGAGATCGAGTTGACGATTCCCTTGCCCTGGATGCATTTCAATCCCGCCTCGATGATCTCCCACTTGGACGAGTCGATCATGATCGGAACGCGCGAGATGTCGGGTTCGGTGGCGATCAATTTCAGGAAGCGGTCCATCGCCGCTTTCGAGTCGAGCATCGCCTCGTCCATATTGATGTCGATCACCTGCGCGCCGTTCTCGACCTGCTGGCGAGCGACCGCCAGCGCGTCGTCGAGGCGGCCTTCGAGGATCATTCGCGCGAAGGCTTTGGAGCCGGTGACGTTGGTTCGTTCGCCGACGTTGACGAAGAGCGAATCGGGGCCGACGTTGAACGGCTCGAGGCCCGAGAGGCGCAGCTTCTTCTCGATCACCGGAATCGCGCGCGGCGCAATGCCGGCGACGCCCCTGGCGATCGCCGCGATGTGCGCCGGCGACGTGCCGCAGCAGCCGCCGACGATGTTGACGTAGCCCTGCTTGGCCCAGTCGACGATTTCGCTCGCCAGCTGCTCGGGCGTCTCGTCGTAGCCCGAGGGCGAAAGCGGGTTGGGCAGTCCGGCGTTGGGGTGCGCCGAGACGAAGCAGTCGCAGATTCGCGAAAGTTCGGCGACGTACTGGCGCAACTCGCCGGCGCCGAGCGCGCAGTTAAGTCCAAACGACAGCGGACGGATGTGGCTGAGCGAGTTCCAGAACGCTTCGGCAGTCTGCCCCGAGAGCGTGCGGCCCGAGGCGTCGGTGATCGTCCCCGAGATCATCACCGGCCAGCGCCGACCGGTCTTTTCGAAGAACTGCTCGAGCGAAAAGAGCGCGGCCTTGGCGTTGAGCGTGTCGAAGATCGTCTCGACCAGCAGGATGTCGGCGCCGCCGTCGGTCAGCCCGCGGATCGCCTCGCTATAGGTGTCGACCAGCGCATCGAAGCTCACGTTGCGGTAGCCCGGGTCGTTGACGTCGGGCGAGATCGACGCGGTGCGCGAGGTCGGCCCGAGGACGCCGGCGACGAAGCGCGGCTTGGCCGGATCCTTGGCCGTGTACTCGTCGCAGGCCTCGCGCGCGAGCTTGGCGCCGGCGACGTTGAGCTCATAGACGATTGCTTCGAGTTGGTAGTCGGCCTGCGAGATCGCGGTGGCGTTGAAGGTATTGGTCTCGATCAAGTCGGCGCCGGCCGCCAGGTACTCGCAGTGGATGCCGCGGATCACGTCCGGGCGGGTGAGCAGCAAGAGATCGTTGTTGCCCTTGAGGTCGTGCGCGTGCGAGGCGAAGCGTTCGCCGCGATAGTCGGCCTCCTGCAGCTGGTGGCGCTGGATCATCGTTCCCATCGCGCCGTCGAGAATGAGGATGCGCTGCGCTAGCAGTGCTTTGAGTTCGGCGGTGCGGTCGGCTTGCATGGTGGTCGCTTCCTTTATCGTGTGAGTGGCGCGCAAAACAAAAAACCCGTCGGCAAAAGCGCGACGGGTCTTGCGGTACGGCCTCGCTTTAGCGGCATTTCTAACGCGCCCGCAATCTGCAATCATGCAAAGATCAAATCGGCGCGAACCCGTGCACAGCACGGACGAGGATGAGAATTTACGGATCCTGGCGCTGCTTGTCAAATGTCGCGCGCCGCCGCGACCGGCGGGCAAAAAAAAAGCCGGGACGCCGCAAGGCGTCCCGGCTCAGTGCGCGTCGCGCGTCAGATGAACCAGCGCATCGGCACCAGTACCAGCGACGGGAAGATCACCAGCAGCGCCAGCACCAGCAGCTCGGCGATCATGAACGGCATGACGCCGACGATCACCTCGTCCATCTTGACCTTGGCGACGCCGCAGATCACGTTGAGCGTGGTGCCGACCGGTGGCGTGATCAGGCCGATGGCATTGTTGATGACGAAGACGACGCCGAAATAGACCGGGTCGATTCCCGCCTGCTTGACCACCGGGATCAGCACCGGCGTCAGGATCAGGATGGTCGGCGTCATGTCCATCGCGGTGCCGACGATGACGACGACGACCATGATCATCGCCATCAGCAAGATCTTGTTGTCCATGAACGGTTCGAGGATCGCAGCGAGCTGGCCGGGCAGGTCGGCGACGGTGATCAGCCAGGCCGAAACCATTGCCGTGCCGGCCAGCAGCATCACCACCGCGGTGATCTTGCCGGCGTTGAGCAGCAGGCCGTAGAGGTCGGCGATCTTGATTTCCTTGTAGATCACCATGCCGACGAACAACGCATAGACGGCGGCGACGACCGCAGCTTCGGTCGGCGTGAAGATTCCCATCTTGAGGCCGATGATGATGATCAGCGGCATGATCAGCGCCCAGACGCCGTCGACTACGGCATGGCGGATTTCAGCGAAGCTCTTGCGCGGACTCGCCTTGAGGTTGTCCTTGCGGATCACCCAGATCCAGGCGAGCAGGACGCTGATTCCCATCATCACGCCGGGAACGATTCCGGCCATGAACAGCTTGGTGATCGACACCTGCGCGACGACGCCGTACATCACGAAGGCGATGCTCGGCGGGATCACCGGCGCGATGATGCCGCCGGCGGCGATCAGTCCGGCCGAGCGCGGAACGCTGTAACCGGCCTGTTTCATCATCGGGATCAACAGCACGCCGATCGCCGCGGTGTCGGCGGCGGCCGAACCCGACAGGCTGGCCATGATGATCGCCGCGAACACCGCGACGAAGCCCAGGCCACCGCGGATGTGGCCGACCAGCGCCATCGCCAGGTTGACGATTCGCCGCGACAGGCCGCCGGCGTTCATGAATTCGCCGGCGAGCATGAAGAAGGGGACGGCCATCAGCACGAAGTTGTCGGCGCCGTCGATGGTGTTCTGCGCGATCAGCTGCGCGTCGAACATATTCATCTGCAGCATCAGCGCGACGCCGCAGACCATCAACGCGAAGGCGATCGGCATGCCGAGCGCCATGGCGCCGAGCAAGGACGCCAGAAATACGGTAATGATCATTTACTTGTCCCCCAAACGATTCTTTGTGGCGCTTACCTTGGCTTCGTGCGCCAGCTCGTCTTGCGCTTCGTCGGCACTTTCGACCTCTTCCGATTCGGTAATCTGGATCAGGTCGGCGTCGGTTGCCTTGCCCGAGAGAATTCGCCAGCTGTTGCTGATCAGGATGACGCCGATGCCGACGCTCATCACCAGGCCGGTGGCGTAGTGGTAGGCCATCGAGATTCCGGTCGCCGGCATGTCGGTACCCAGGCCGACGATGGTCTGCCGCCAGCTGCCGACGAAGAAGAGGTAGCAGCACCACAGCATCAGGGCATTGGAAAGCAGCACGCAGGCGATCTTGCCCGAGCGCGGCAAGCGCGCGATCAGGGAGTCGACGCCGAGGTGCGCGCTTTCCTTCATGGCGACGATGGCGCCGATGAAAATCAGCCACAGGAACAGGAAGCGCGACAGTTCTTCGCTGGAAGTAATTCCTGAATTGAACGCATAGCGCAGAACGACATTGCTGAAGACCATGATCACCATCAGCGCCAGCGAGACGACGATGATGGTGTTCATGATCTGCATCAGGTATTTTTCGATGGATTTCATTTCTTCACTCGGAAAAATCGAAACTGAAGTCGGTTTTGACCGGCAGGCGGCGGGTCGGGGATGACCTGCCGCCTGCTTTTACGTCGGTGAGCTTTTTACTTCAGGTTCTTGGTCTTTTCGAGTTCGGCGTAGAAAGCCTTGACCAGTGCCTGATCGAGCTGGGCGGCGTACTTGTCGGTGACCGGCTTGACCGCGTCCTTCATGCGCGCGAGTTCGGCCGGGGCGATTTCGTTGAGCAGCATGCCGTGGTCGGTGAGCACCTTGCGCGACTTGTCGGTCATCGCGCGAGCGGCCTTGCGCTGAACGTCACGCGCTTCGACCAGCGCTTCGTGGAAGATCTTCTGTTCATCAGCCGACAGCGTGTCCCAGAACTTCTTGCTGACCATCATCATCTGCGGGTTGTAGATGTGACGGGTGCCGCTGAAGTACTTCTGCACCTCGTAGAACTTGCTCGAATCGACCGAGGTTTCCGGGTTTTCCTGGCCATCGACGGTCTTCATTTCGAGCGCGGTGTAGAGCTCGGGGAAAGGCATCGGAACGGCGTTGGCGCCCAGCGTATTGAGCATGTCGACGTAGAGCGGGTTGAGGATGGTGCGGATCTTCAGGCCCTTGATGTCTTCGAGCTTGTTGATCGGGCGCTTGCTGTTGCTGATGCTGCGGTAGCCTTGTTCCATGAAGCCCAGACCGACCCAGCCCTTGGCCGGCATGTAGTCCATCAGCTTCTGGCCGAACGGACCGTCGAGCACCGCGTCGGCCTGAGCGACGTTGGCGAAGGCGAACGGGAAGTCGAGGACGACGAATTCCTTGATCGTCCCGACGATCTGCGCCGGCGACATCATCGAGATTTCAACGGTGCCGCCCTGCATCGCCGCGGCGACCTGCTGTTCGCCGCCGAGCGTGCCGTTCGGGAAAATCTTGATCTTGATCTTGCCGCCGCTCTTCTTGTCGACGACGTCGACGAAGCGCTGCGCACCCAGGCCTTGCGGATGGTCGATGGCATTGACGATCGGGAACTTGGCGGTGCGTTCCTTGATGTCGGCGGCGTGGCCGAGGCCGGCGGCAAAGACCAGCGCGGTGGCCAGCGCGATCGGGCTCAGGATTTTCTTGATCGATTGCATTTGCATTTTTCATTTTCCTTTCGGAGGGTTGAGTAACTGCTGTGCATGAAAAAAACGGTGCTACGAGAAAAACAACGAGCCCGATCGGGGCTGAGACTTGCCGTCTCTTTGGCTCGCTTGGGGTGAAGCCAACTGCCGTACAACGCAAGGTGGAGGATGGCGTAGACCGCCCAATGGCCAGGATCTCCCGGCTGACGCGCGACAAGCCGCCGGCCGTGTTGGCGAGATCCCGATTCGTTCTTACCGCCTCCACCGTTTCTTTTTTGATACTTTTTGGTGGCGGGATTATGCGCCGTTGCCCCGGCGGGGGTGAGAGTGGAACTACTCAGCGAGCAGCGCAGCGGTCAGAGAAAAAGCCTGACCAGCTCGACGGCTGAGGCGACGTCGAGTTTTTCCATCAGCCGGGCGCGGTGATTTTCAACGGTGCGAACGCTGATCTCGAGCTCTTCGGCGATCCGCGGACTCGACTTGCCGGCAACGACCAGTTCGGCGATCTGGCGCTCTTTGGGCGTCAGCAATGACAGCCGCGCGGTACGCGTGGCTTCTGCCACCTCTTCAGCGTGCAACTGAGCGCTGCGCTCCAACGCGCTCTGCACTTTCTCGACGAGCAGCGCGCCGTCGACGGGTTTTTCGAGAAAATCGAAGGCGCCCTTCTTGATCGCCTCGACGGCGGAGTGAACTTCGGGGTAGCCGGAAACCAGGATGATCGGCAAGCGGCTGCCTTTCTCGAGCAGCTGACGCTGGACCTCGAGTCCGCCGATCTCGGGCATTTTGAGGTCGCAGACCAGGCACTCGTGCGGGCCGGCGCGGTAGGCTTCGAGAAAGGTTCGCGCCGACGAGAAGGTGCGGATTTGCGCCCCGATCCCGTGCAGAAACTCCTCGAACATCCAGAGTGCGATGTCGTCATCGTCGATGATATAGACGATAGCGCTGGCTGGCGGCATCAGAATTCCCAAAGTTGTTGATCGCGCGCTCGTCGATAGCGATCGACGATCAGTCGGTTGTTCCGGCTATTTTAAGTTGTTGTCGGCGGCGAGGTGAAATTGATGATCGCACGAATCAGCCGCGACCATGCGTGATCTCCTTGAGACGCTCGAGAAGCGAAGCGTAGTCAGCCGAGAAAGCGGTGATTTCCTCGTCCAAATCATCGACTGGGTCGCCTTCGCGTAGCCTGCTCTGCAGCGCGACGCAGCGCTGCTGCAGGTCGCCTGCGCCGAGCGCGCCAAGCGTCGACTTGGCGCCGTGGATCAAGCCGGCGAGGCTCTCGCGGTCGCCGCTGCGCGACGATTGTGCGAGCTGCGTCAACAGGTCGGCGCGTTCGGCGGCGATGCGGCAAGCGAGCTTGGCGTAAAGATCGCGTCGCCCCATCATGCGCGCTACGGCGGCGCTGACGTCGATCCCCGGAATTTCGCCGAGCGCGGCAAGAATGGCGTCGACGTCGGCTTCAGGAGGAAGGTACGACGCGCCGGCCGGTCGCCGATCGTCATGGCCAGCCGCCTGCGGCGCAGCCGATTGCGGCAGATGGCGCAGCAGGGTCGGAAACATCTGTTGCGGGTCGATCGGCTTGGCGAGGTAGTCGGTCATCCCCGCGGCGAGGCAGCGTTCGCGGTCTCCTTCGAGCGCGTTGGCGGTCAGCGCGACAATCGGCAAGGCGGCGAAGCGGGGATTGGCTCTGATCTCGCCCGCCGCCGCGAAGCCGTCCATGATCGGCATATGCACGTCCATCAGCACCAGGTCGAAGGCTTGTTCGTCGAGCATGCGAATTCCCTGCCGGCCATTGCTGGCGATGCTGACGCGGGCGCCGACCAGGTCCAGCAGGTCGTGCACCACCTCCTGGTTGATCGGGTTGTCTTCGACCAGCAGAATGCTGCGGCCGGCCAATCCTTCCCATCCGGCGGCCGAGCCGGATGTCGCCTGCTGGCGCGAGTGTTCGGGATCGAACAGCCTCGTCACGCTAGCGAAGACCTCGGAAGGCGTCACCGGTTTGGCGATCAGCGCAGCGAAATGCGAGCGATCGACGTCGTCGGGCAGGCCTGCTGCGCTGCCGGCGACCAGCACCAGGCGGGGCCTTTCCCGGCGCAACGACAGCTGGTCGATCTGCTCGGCCACCTGCTGCCCGTCGAGCAGTGGCATCCGCCAGTCGACGAAAACGACGTCGTAGGGACGATCTTGCACATCGGCGGCGGCGACCTGTGCGATGGCGTGCTCGCCGTCACTGGCTTGGTCGACAACAAACGACAGCGAGCGCAGCACTTCGGCCAGTTGGCCGCGCGCCTGCGCGTTGTCGTCGACCGCCAAGGCGCGCCGGCCGCGCAGATCGACCGGGGGAACGCGCGCATCGGCCGGCTCGCCGACCTGCAGCGCGAGCTCGAGCGAAAACACGCTGCCGTAGCCCGGGCGCGAACTGACGCCGACCTTGCCGTCCATCAGTTGCGCGAGATCCTTGCTGATCGCCAGGCCCAGCCCGGTTCCCTCGAAGCGGCGCGACATCGAGCCGTCGAGTTGCTGGAAAGGCGAAAACAGCAGCGACAGCTTTTCTTCGGCGATGCCAATCCCGGTATCCTCGACGGCGAAGCGCAAATCGATCTTGCCGCCGTCGCGGCCGAGTCCCGTCACGCGCAGAACGACGTCGCCGTGGTCGGTGAACTTGACCGCGTTATTGGCGAAATTGATCAGGATCTGGCCGATGCGCATCGCGTCGCCGATCAGCCGGCCGGGCAGTCCCGGTTCGATGGCGATGATCAGCTCGAGCCCCTTGGCCTCGGCGCGCTCCGAGACCAGGCCGGCGACGTGGGCGAGCAGGCTTTCGAGCGCGAACTCGCTGCGGTAGATCGGCAGTTTTCCGGCCTCGATTTTGGACAGGTCGAGGATGTCGCTGACGATCGCCAGCAGGTGCTGACCCGACGACTGGATTCGCCCGATGTAATGCGCGACGCGCGGCGCCGTATTGACGTGCGCCGCGAGATAGCTCATTCCTATGATTGCGTTGAGCGGGGTGCGGATCTCGTGGCTCATATTGGCCAGGAATTCGGCCTTGGCGTGGCCCGCCGCCTCGGCCATGTCGCGTGCCGCGGCCAGTTGCTCGGTACGCACGGCGACCTTGTCTTCGAGCGTTCGCGTCAGTTCCTCAAGCTCGCGCTGGGTGCGGATCAGTTCGGTAATATTGAGCGCCACCGTGCCGACGGCAACGACCGTCTCGTCGTCACCGCCACGAACCGGGAAGCAGACGGTGCTGAAGGTCGCCTCACTGCCGTCTTCGCAGTGCCGGGTGTAGTTGCGCCGGAACGGCTGACCGCTACGAATCACTTGCTGGTGTTCGGCCTCGCGCTCGCGCACTTCGTCGGGCGGGAACAGCTCGGCGTCTGTCTTGCCGAGCGCATAGCCGGGCGGCACGTTGAACACCGATTCGAAAACCGGGTTGGCCATCAGATAGCGGCCCGACGCGGTCTTCATGTGCATCTCGGCCGGCATGTTGTCGCGGAAGGCGGCCAGTTGCTGCTCGCTGCGCGCCAGCGAGAAGCGCGAGCGCAGGTCGAGCCAGGTCAGCGCGACAATCAGCACGACGCCGAGCCCGATCAGCGCGACCAGCGTATTGAGCGCGAAGCGATACGAACGGAAGGCCTCGTTCATGTCCTCCTCGATGACGATACCCATCGCCGTATCGGGCAACCATGACGCGGCGCCGACGACCGTTCTGCCGCGATAGTCGAGGTAGTTTTCGAGCAGTCCGGTATTGCGCGCGTCGTGCTCGAGCAAACGCGCGACGACCTGCGTCAAGGGCGCGCTGCTCGGTCGATCCGCGGGATCGGCGCTCTCCGGCATGACGCGCGCGGCAAGCCCGAACAGGCTCCAGCCGGGTTCGGCGCCGACCGGCGCTTCCAGGCTTTTCTCGAAACGGATCGGCGACAGGATTTGGCCCGCGTCGTCGACGACGTAGGCGTCGCCGGTCAGTCCCGGGCGGCCGGCGCGCAGCAGGCGATAGAGGCGCGGAAACGGGTTCTCGTGCAGGCAAAGAAAGCCGAGGTTGGAGACTCCCTCGTCGATTCGCGAACACGACAGCTGGTAGGCGACGTTGGTCGGGTTGTCGACGACCAGGCCGGCGACCGGGTGGCGCGCCGAAATCGGCCGGGTCATCGCCGCCACCAGCAGTTCGGTGAGGCGCAGCGCCTCCTGAGTCGACGGCAGCGTCGCTTGCCCGATGTACTGGCGGTTGCCCGACGAGACGATGGTTTGGCCGTCGGCCGAGATCAGCAGATAGTCCTCGAAACCGCGGTTCTGGTAGCGCGGTGTGATCCACTCGCGCAATTCGTCGTGCAGCGCGCGGTCGTTGGCGCGGGCCATCAGGCGGGTGGCCAGATCACGGAAGCGCGGCTCGTCGGCAATCGTTCGCACGCGTGCCGCTGAATCCTGCTGCAGCAGGCCGATAACCCGTTCCATGGTTTCCAGGTTGCTCAGGATATGGTCGGCGAGGTTGCGCCGATATTCGTTGCCGATCACGTTGAGCACGGCGGTTCCCGCGGCGATCAGCACGACGACGGCGAAGAAGGCGAGCAACACCCGGGTTCGCAAGTCCTTGCGCGAGGTGCTCATCGGGCGCGAGCGGTGAAGACGGCAGGCAGCGCGGTGATCATGCGCCGATGAGTGGGGTGCTGCTGGTGCGCACGACCCGACCGTGCTGGTCGAAATGCACGTTGAAATAGGCTGGCGTATTGGCCAGCGCGATGGTTTTCCAGTCCCAGACGCTTTCCTTGTTGAGCGGGAAGGACTGTTCGCTGGCCGCTTGGCCGAGCAAGCGGCGCACCTCGTCGCGGCGCATTCCGACGCAAACCCGCGCGAAGTTCTGCTCGGTCAGCACCTGGCGCACTTCGCGCAGCACCTCGCCGGCGTCGAAGACGATCATGTAGTTGACGATTCCCTCGGGCGTTCGTGGGTACTCCCAGGTCTGCGTGCCGTCGTCGTCCGACCAGATCGTCGTCGGTGGGCCCATGATGTCGCGCACCTGTTGCGCGCTCGTCAGGCCGGCTTTGAGCTTCGGCAGATTGACGAAGTCGAAGGCCGGCCGCAATGCCGCGTTCAGCCCGGCGAGCAATCTGCTGAGCATCGCCTACTTGCCGACCGCGCCGAAGACCTTCTGCAGCAGGTTCGATCCGGTGCCGACCGGGTCCTTGCGGATCGCTTTTTCCTGCTCGGCGATCATCAGGAACAACCCGTCCATCGCCTTTTGCGTCACATAGCGGTCGAGGTCGGCGTCGTTCTGGTCGAGCAGGCCGAGCTTGGCGGCCTGTCCGGCGTACTGGTTGTATTGCGCGGCCAGATCGACCTTGGCCGTCGACTGCTTGACGATCGGCAGGAATTTGGCGGCCAATGCCTGCGACGTCGTGCGCTTGAAGTATTGCGTCGCCGCGTCGTCGCCGCCGGTCAGGATGCTCCGGGCGTCGGTGATATTCATCGTCTTGACGGCGTTGACCAGGATCGGCCTGGCCTCGACGACGGCCATTTCGGCGGCGCGATTGATCGTGGCGATCAGTTCGTCGGCCTGCTTCTTCATCCCCAGCGTGCGCATCATCTTCTCCGCAGCGCGCGCCGACTCGGGCAGCGGGATCCTGACCCGCTCGTCGCCCATGAAGCCATCGGTCTTGCCGAGCTGGCCGACCGCGGCTTCGGCGCCGCGGGTCAGCGCCTCCTTGAGTCCGGATGAAGTATCCTTGCTCGACAGATCGTCGACGCCGACCGCGCCGGCCGGTGCGGCGAGCCCCAAAGCGCATACAATCAACAGCATGTTGACTACCCTGACCACCGTTGAGACTGCACGCATGACGCTCTCCCTGAACGAACAAGCGGCAAGCTTATCGCGCGCGGCGCCGCAGCGGCAAGTCGACGGCGAGCGCGGACGGTCGGCGCCGTGATGCGCCATCATCGACTGCACGACGCGCTGCGCCTGTTGCTCTACGCCAGCGCGCGGCACCGCTACTACCCGCTGGTGGTCGGGCTGATCGCCTTCGCCTCGACCGCGACCTTCTCATTTCCCTTCGTCGTCGTGCTGATTCCGGCGGTGCTGATCGCGCCGCGGCGCTGGCTGATCCTCGGGCTGATGAGCGGCGTCGCGAGCGGCGTCGGCGGCGCGCTGCTGGTCGAAATGTTCAACACGCTGGGCCGCGAAGTGGTCATTGCGCGCTTTCCGCAACTCGTCGCCAGCTCGACCTGGCAGCTCGCCAGCGGCTGGCTCGACGCTTACGGCCTGTTCGCCTTGATGGTCGTTGCCGGGTCGCCGATGCCGCAGACGCCGGTGATCTTTTTCTACTCGCTGGCCAATCCGTCGGTTCCCGGCGTGCTCATCGCCGTCGGCGTCGGCAAGACCGTCAAATACGTTTTCCTGGCCTGGCTTTCCTCGCATTATCCGGCACGCTTCGCCCAATACCGCTGAACCCGCCGCGCCACGAAGACCTATTGACGGGCGTTGCGCGGCACGGTGGCGGCCGGGCGCCTCAGCGTGCTCTTGCCGAACAGGCTCTCGATCAGGTCGACCGCCAGCTGCGCCGTCTGGTTGCGAACGTCGAGCGCCGGGTTGAGTTCGACGACGTCGAGCGACGCTAGCCGCCCGGTATCGGCGATCATTTCCATGCACAGCTGGGCTTCGCGGTAGGTCGGGCCGCCGCGCACCGCGGTGCCGACGCCCGGCGCGATGTCCGGGTCGAGAAAGTCGACGTCGAGGCTGACGTGCAGGTGCGTGTCAGCGCCGACCAGCGCGAGCGCGAGCTCCATCGCGTGGCGCATCCCCAACTCGTCGATGAAGCGCATGTCGAAGACCTCGATGCCGATCTCGTGCACCCGCTGCTTCTCGCCTTCGTCGACGCTGCGGATGCCGATCTGGCGCAGGTCCTTCGGGTTGAGCGCGGGAACCTGACCGGACAGTTCGATCAGCTCGCGCGGGCCGTGACCGCACAGGCAGGCGACCGGCATGCCGTGCAGATTGCCGCTCGGCGTCAGCGTCGCGGTGTTGAAATCGGCGTGCGCGTCGAACCACAACACGCGCAGTTTTTTGCCACGCTCGCGGCAATGGCGCGCCACTGCGCTGATCGAGCCGATCGCCAGCGAATGGTCGCCGCCGAGAACGACCGGCAGGTGATCGGCGGCAAGTTCCCGATACACCGCGTCGTGCACCGCATCATTCCAGCAAATGACTTCGGGCAGATGGCGAAAGCCGTCGACGGCGGGCAACTCGGGGTTGGCCGGCCCGGCCACGTTGCCGCGGTCGCTGACGGCGAAACCGCATTGCGCGATGGCCCGGGCGATTCCGGCGACGCGCAGCGCTTCCGGCCCGAGGCGCGCGCCGAGCATGCCGGCGCCGACGTCGGTCGGCGCGCCGATCAGGCTGATCTGCTGCTGGCTCATGCGTAATGCCCCGTCCATCAAGAGAAGAAACGTTGCGAGTTTATCCTGAATAGCCCAGCTGACCACAACGACCACAACGATCACGAAGAAAAAGCAAGTACATTGCAATGTATTGAGGCCTCAGCCAACAGGCGGGTCTCGGAAAACTCCAAAAAACCAAGGCTCTTCGTTGTGCTCGCTGTGTCGTTGTGGTTCGAATTGCGGTTTCCAGGCTTATCCATTTTTCGCAAAGGCTGTTAACATCGCCAGCGCAGCTGCCCCTTTCCCTTTCCAGGCCCAATGACCATGACCCACTCCGTCGTCTATGTTTCCTGCGCGCAAAGCCGCGAAATCAACGTTTTCTCGCTTGCCGACGATGGCGGCGAGGTCAGTTTGCGCCAGCGCGTCGCGACGGCGGGCGCACCGAATCCGCTGCGCGTCTGCGCGCAGCAGCGCGTGCTCTACGCCGGGCTGCGCTCTGACGACGCCATCGCCGCTTTCGCCATCGACGATGTCAGCGGCAATTTGGCGCTGCTCGGCAGCGTTGCGACGCCGGGCGGCGCAACCTATGTCTCGTGCGATCGCGAGCGGCGCTTCGTGTTCTGCGCGTCCTACGGCGCCAACCTGCTGGCGGTCTTTCCGCTCGACGCGCGCGGCGCGCCGCAGGCCGCCAGCCAGGTCGAGGCCGACCTGCCGCGCGCACACGCGGCGCAGATCGACGCGACCAACCGCTGGCTGCTGGTGCCGTCGCTCGGCTCAGATACGATCCGCGCCTACCGGCTCGGCGGCGACGCCCGCCTGACGCCAGGTGCCATCACCGCGGTGCGCGCCGGCAGCGGTCCGCGCCATCTGGTGTTCTCGCCCGACAACCTGCACGTTCATTGCCTCAACGAGCTCGACGGCAGCATCGATGTCTTCGACTTCGACGCGCTCGCCGGAACGCTGGCCTGCACGCAGTCGATCGGCACGCTGCCGGCGGGCTTTAGCGGCAAGCCGTGGGCCGCTGAGTTGCGCGCGACGCCCGACGGCCGTTTCCTCTACGCCACCGATCGCACGGCGAGCGTGATCGCCGCTTTCGCCGTCGATACGGGCAGCGGTCGGCTCAGCCTGATCGACCATTACCCGACCGAAACGCAGCCGCGCGGCATGGGAATCGACCCGGCCGGACGCTGGCTGGTCGCCGCCGGACAGCTCTCGAGCCGGCTCACCGTCTATGCCATCGACCCCGCCAGCGGTCGCCTGAGCGCCGTCCATAGCCACGCCACCGGGAACGATCCGATCTGCGTCGAGATCGTCACCTTGCCCGACGGGAACGCCGCCTGATCGCGGCCATGAAGCGTTACTTCGTCATTCCCTGCGCGCCGCTGCAGCCCTATATCGACCGGCTGTGGGGATGGGAATCCGACGATCTGCTGCAGTTGCCGGCGATGCTGCCGGGAACCGGCGCCGAGCTGCTCTTCCACTACGGCCGTCCGCTGGCGATCCGCAGTCTGCGCCAGCCAGCGGCGCGCCAGGACCTGGCCCAGTTGCTCTGCGCGCGCCGCAGGCCGTACCAGCCGCTGGCGCAAGCGGCGGTCGGTTTCATCGCGGTGCGTTTCCGTTCGGGGGCGCTGCGCCATTTCAGCGCGCTGCCGCTCGCCGAACTGCGCGACGATGTGCTGCCGATCGGTGAGGTGTGGGGGGCGGAAGGGCGCGACGTCGCCGAGCAGGTGGCGCAGGCGGACAGCCGGGGGGCTCGCGTGAGCCTGCTCGAAGCCTGGCTGCTGCGCTGTCTGCAGCGCAACCACAAGGGTCAGCCGGCGATCGAGGCGGCGCTGCACCAGCTCTACTATGGCCACCGCGAAGTGAAGATCGACGTCCTGGCCGATCGGATCGGCATGAGCCGCCGTCATTTCGAGCGCGTTTTTCGCGAGCAAATCGGCGTCACGCCCAAGCTCTTCCAGCGCACGGCACGCTTCAACCTCACCGTTCGCGAGCTGCTGCTGTCGGCCAGTGCGGATACGCTCGGGGTGGCGCTCGATCACGGCTACTACGATCAGGCGCACTTCATCCACGACTTCCAGACCTTTGTCGGCGATTCGCCGGCGGCGTTTTTTCAGCACACGACGCGCGTGGCGCATTTTTACAATGCGCCGATCTTCGCGCCGGATAAAGTGCCGCTTCCACGTTAGGCAACGGCCCGCGAGAAAGCCGTCGGCGACGTGTTTTCAAACCATCGAGGAATCCGACCATGATCGTAGTATCCGCAGTATTTCAGGCCAAACCGGGCTGTGCAGGCGAGCTGGAAAGCGCCTTGCGCGCGATGATTGAACCCGTCAGCAAGGAAAGCGGGGCGCTCGACTATGCCGTGCACCGCGCCCACGACGACGCCGGGCGTTTTTTCTTCTACGAGAAGTACCGCGACCAGGCGGCGGTCGATCTGCACATGGCGACGTCGTACCTCGCGGCCTTGCTCGCCAAGGTGCCGGCGCTTTGCGCCAGCGCGCCGGTCGTCGAGTTCTATCAGCCGCTGGCGTCGATTCATGACTAGGTTTGCGCGGTCGCGCTTTACGTAACCTTACAATCGCAAGACGAGACTTAACATCGCCGTCTGGCAGACTCTCAGCGTCGGAGTCTGCCATTTTTCGTCGACCGCGGAAAAAAGCGGACAATTCAAGCCTCAATCGGTCGGGCAGTCCATCCACCAGCAACAGGCATGCATATCAAATGAACAAGAAAACACTCTGGATCGTCATCGGTGCAGTGCTGGTTGGCGGCGGCGCGCTTTATTTCTTCACCGGATCGACGTCGCCGGCGCCGGCTGCGCAGCAGCGCTCGGCGAATGGCGGCAGGCCGGTGCCGGTGCTCGCCGAGAGCGCCCGGCGCGGCGACATCGACGTGACGATCGATGCGCTGGGTACCGTCACGGCGCGCAATACGGTGCTGATCAAGCCACGCGTCGATGGCCAGCTGCTGCGCGTCGCCTTCCAGGAAGGGCAAATGGTTAAGCGTGGCGACACCGTCGCCGAACTCGATGCGCGGCCGTACCAGGCCTTGCTCGACCAGGCCAGCGGACAGCTGGTGCGCGATCAGGCCTTGCTCGCCAATGCCCAGCTCGATGTGGCGCGTTATCGCGACTTGCTGGCCAAGGATTCGATCGCCAAGCAGCTGGTCGACGCGCAGGAAGCGCTGGTCCGGCAATATCAGGGCACCGTGCAGAGCGACCGCGGCGCCGTCGACAACGCCCGTCTGCAGCTCGACTTCACGCGCATCGTCGCGCCGGTGTCCGGACGTCTCGGCCTGCGCCTGGTCGACGTCGGCAACATGGTGCGCGCCGCCGACACCACGGGGATCTTCGTACTGACCCAGACCCAGCCGATCACGGTCGTTTTCGCGATCCCCGCCGACAACTTGACCGCCGTGCTGCCGCGCGCGCAGGCCGGCGAAAAACTGCGCGTCGATGCCTGGGATCGCGAAAGCAAGGTCAAGCTGGCCAGCGGCCAACTGCTCACCATCGATAACCAGATCGATGCGACGACCGGGACCGTCAAGCTCAAGGCCGAATTCGACAATGCCGACAACGCGCTGTTTCCCAATCAGTTCGTCAATGCCAGGCTGCGCGTCGAGACGCGCCACGATGCCATCCTGGTGCCGATCGCCGCGATCCAGCGCGGCACGCTGGGCACTTTCGTCTATGTCGTCGATGGCGAGGCGCAGACGGTCAGCACGCGCAGCGTCAAGCTGGGCGCCAGCACGGCGCAAGTCGTCGCCATCGAAAAAGGTCTTGAAGCCGGCGAGCAGGTGGTGATCGACGGCGCCGACAAACTGCGCCAGGGCGCCAAGGTCGAGCTGGCGGCGGCCGCCGCACGCGGTTCGCCAGCGGCCGGCGGCGAAGGCGCTGGCAGCAAGCGCGGCAAGCGCAAGGCGGAGGGCACGCCGGCGACATCCGCGGCGGCCGCAAAAGCCGGCGAATGAAGCGATGAATCCGTCGCGCCTGTTCATCCTGCGGCCGGTGGCGACCGCGCTGCTGATGCTCGCCATTTTGCTGTCCGGGCTGCTCGCCTATCGCTTTCTGCCGGTTTCGGCGCTGCCCGAAGTCGACTATCCGACGATCCAGGTCACCACGCTCTACCCGGGCGCCAGTCCCGACGTCATGACCTCGTCGATCACCGCGCCGCTCGAGCGGCAGTTCGGGCAGATGCCGGGCTTGAACCAGATGCTGTCGTCGAGTTCCGGCGGCGCCTCGGTGATCACGCTGCAGTTCGCGCTCGATCTGGGTCTTGACGTCGCCGAGCAGCAGGTCCAGGCGGCGATCAACGCGTCCAATTCCTTCCTGCCGACCGATCTGCCGATGCCGCCGATCTACAGCAAGGTCAACCCGGCCGATACGCCGATCATGGCGCTGGCGCTGACCTCCGAGACGCTGCCGCTACCGAAGGTCGAGGATCTGGTCGATACGCGTCTGGCGCAGAAGCTTTCGCAGCTTCCCGGCGTCGGCCTGGTCAGCATCGGCGGCGGGCAACGGCCAGCGGTGCGCATCCAGGCCAACCCCAAGGCGTTGACCGCCAGTGGGCTCAATCTCGACGATCTGCGCACGACCATCAGCAATGCCAACGTCAATTCGGCCAAAGGCAGCTTCGATGGACCGACGCGGGCGTCGACCATCGACGCCAACGACCAGCTCAAATCCGCCGTCGACTATCGCTCGCTGATCATCGCCTGGAAGAATGGCGCGCCGGTTCGCGTCGCCGACGTCGCCGACGTCGTCGACGGCGCCGAGAACGAGCGCCTGGCGGCATGGGCGGTGATCGAAGGCGAACAGCGCCCGGCGGTGATTCTCAACATCCAGCGTCAGCCCGGCGCCAACGTCATCGAGACCGTCGATCGCATCAAGAAGCTGCTGCCGCAACTGCAGGCCGCGCTGCCGTCGGCTATCGACGTGCACATCCTGACCGACCGCACCACCACCATCCGCGCGTCGATCGACGACGTGCGCTTCGAGCTGCTGCTCTCGGTCGCGCTGGTGGTGATGGTGATCTTCGTCTTCCTGCGCAACGTCCCGGCGACGCTGATTCCGAGCGTCGCGGTGCCGCTCTCGCTGGTCGGCACCTTCGGCGTCATGCAGCTCGCCGGCTTTTCGATCAACAACCTGACGCTGATGGCGCTGACCATCGCCACCGGCTTCGTCGTCGACGACGCCATCGTCATGATTGAAAACATTGCGCGGCATCTCGAAGAGATGTCGCGCAATGTTTCGGCGCAGGCTAACGTCGGCGAAGCCGAGGTTAAGGGCGCAGCAGCGCCCGGCCGTAGCCAAAACATCGCCCAGCCGGAAACGCTCGAGGGTAGTGTCTCGGCGCAGGCCGAGACTGGCGAATCCGCACCCGGCCGTAGCCAAAACATCGTCATGCAGGCGGCGCTCAAGGGCGCCGAGCAGATCGGCTTCACGATCATTTCGCTGACCGTTTCGCTGATTGCCGTATTGATCCCCTTGCTGTTCATGAGCGACGTCGTCGGGCGCTTGTTCCGAGAATTCGCCATCACGCTGGCGGTGGCCATCCTGATCTCGGCGGTCGTCTCGCTGACGCTCACCCCGATGATGTGCGCACGGCTCTTGCATCACACCCCGGAAGCGCAGCAGGGCTGGTTCTTCCGCAAGAGCGGCGCGTTCTTCGACGCGGTGATCGCGCGCTACGGACGGATGCTCAACTGGGTTCTCGATCGTCAGTCGGCGACATTGCTCGTCGCTTTCGCCACGCTGGCGCTCACCGCGCTGCTCTACGTCGTCGTTCCCAAGGGCTTTTTTCCGCTGCAGGATACTGGTGTCATCCAGGGCGTGACCGAGGCGCCGCAGTCGGTCTCGTTCGCGGCGATGGCGGCGCGCCAGCAGGCGCTGGTCGACGTCGTGCTGCAGGACCCGGCGGTCGACAGCCTGTCGTCGTTCATCGGCGTCGATGGCGCCAATGCCACGCTCAACAGCGGCCGCCTGCTGATCAATCTCAAGCCCAAGGGCGCGCGCGGGATGGGCAACCCGGACGCCAGCGCGGTGATCCGCCGTCTGCAGCCGAAGGTCGCAGAGGTCGCCGGCATCTCGCTGTACATGCAGCCGGTGCAGGATCTGACCGTCGAGAATCGGGTCAGCCGCACCCAATACCAGTTCAGCGTCGAGGACGCCAACGCCGAAGAGCTCGCCGCCTGGGTTCCCAAGCTGCTCGCGCGCCTGCGCCAGTTGCCGGAACTGGTGGATGTGGCCAGCGACGTGCAGGATCAGGGGCTGCAGGCCTACGTCGACATCGACCGCGCCAGCGCCGGGCGCCTCGGGATCACCCCGACGGCGATCGACAATGCGCTCTACAACGCCTTCGGCCAGCGCCTGGTGTCGACCATCTTTACCCAGTCGAACACCTATCGCGTGGTGCTCGAGGTCAAGCCGGAATTCAAGCAGGGGCTGCCGGCGCTCGACGGCATCTATATCGTCTCGACGGTCAGCGGCGTCGCCGCACAGGTGCCGCTGTCATCGATCGCTCACTTCTCGGAGCGTGCCGGCCCGCTGTCGATCAACCACATCGGCCAGTTTCCGGCCGCCACGCTGTCGTTCAACCTGGCGCCCGGCGCCTCGCTCGGCGACGCGGTCAAGGCGATCGACGCGGCCGAACTCGAACTGGGGCTGCCGGCCAGCGTCAAGACCGGCTTCCAGGGCGCCGCGCTGGCTTTCCAGGCGTCGCTCGACAACACGCTGCTGTTGATCCTGGCCGCCATCATCGTGATGTACATCGTGCTCGGCGTGCTCTACGAGAGCTTCATCCACCCGCTGACCATCCTGTCGACGCTGCCGTCGGCCGGCGTCGGCGCGCTGCTCGCGTTGCTGCTCTCGCACACCGACATCGACGTCATCGCCATCATCGGCATCGTGCTCTTGATCGGCATCGTCAAGAAAAACGCGATCATGATGATCGACTTCGCGCTCGAGGCCGAACGCGAACACGGCAAGGCGCCGCGCGAGGCGATTTTCGAGGCCTGCCTGCTGCGCTTCCGGCCGATCCTGATGACCACCCTGGCCGCGTTGCTCGGCGCGTTGCCGCTGATGCTGGGGCGCGGCGTCGGCTCGGAATTGCGTCATCCGCTCGGGCTGGTGATGGTCGGCGGACTGCTGGTCAGCCAGGTGCTGACGCTGTTCACCACACCGGTGATCTACCTCGCCTTCGACCGCCTGGCGACCCGCTTCAGGCGCCGTATGAATCGCGACATGCCGAGCAACGAGGCCGGACGGAAAATTTGAGCATGCATTTCTCGGAATTCTTCATCCGCCGCCCGGTCGCCACCACCCTGCTGACGCTGGGCATCGCGCTGTTCGGCGCCCTCGCCTACACCTTGCTGCCGGTCTCGCCGCTGCCGCAGGTCGATTATCCGACCATCTCGGTGCAGGCCGCCTTGCCCGGCGCGAGCCCCGAGACGATGGCGGCGACCGTCGCGACGCCGCTCGAGCGCTCGCTCGGGGTGATCGCCGGGGTCACCGAGATCACCTCGAGCAGTTCGCTCGGGTCGACGCGAATCACGCTGCAATTCGACCTTAACCGCGACATCAACGGCGCCGCGCGCGACGTGCAGGCCGCGCTCAACGCGGCGCGCAGCCTGCTGCCGACGGGAATGCCGAGCAATCCGACGTACCGCAAGGTCAATCCGGCCGACGCGCCGATCATGATCCTGTCGCTGACCTCGGCGTCGCTGACGCGCGGCCAGATGTACGACGCCGCATCGACGCTCCTGGCGCAGAAGATCGCGCAGGTCAAAGGCGTCGGCCAGGTCAGCCTGGGCGGCGCTTCGCTGCCCGCGGTACGCGTCGAGCTCAACCCCGGCGCGCTGTCACGCGCCGGAATCGGCACCGAGGACGTGCGCGCGGCGATTGTCGCGACCAACGCCAACCGGCCCAAGGGAATGCTCGAGGCGGGCGAGCGCAGCTGGCAGATCCTGGCCAACGACCAGGCCACCAAGGCCGCCGACTACCTGCCGCTGATCGTCTCCTGGAAGAACGGCGCCGCCGTCCGCCTCGCCGACGTCGCGCAGGTCGACGACTCGGTGCAGGACGTGCGCAACGCCGGCCTCTCAAACGGCAAGCCGGCGGTGATGCTGACCATCAACCGGCAACCCGGCGCCAACATCATCGAGACCGTCGATGAGGTCAAAGCCATGTTGCCGCAGTTGCGCGCGTCGATTCCCGCGGCCATCGATCTCGAGGTGGTGATGGACCGCACGCCGACGATCCGCGCGTCGCTGCGCGAAGTCGAGCGCACGCTGCTGATCTCGATCGCGCTGGTGGTGCTGGTCGTCTTCCTGTTTCTGCGCAGCGGTCGCGCCGCGCTGGTGCCTATCGTCGCGGTGCCGGTGTCGCTGATCGGTACCTTCGGCATCATGTACCTGGCCGGTTACAGCCTCAACAACCTGTCGCTGATGGCGCTGACCATCGCCACCGGCTTCGTCGTCGACGACGCCGTGGTCGTCCTCGAAAACATCTCGCGCCACATCGAGGACGGCGTCGCGCCTTTTGCCGCGGCGATCCAGGGCGCGCGCGAAGTCGGTTTCACCGTGCTCTCGATGAGTCTCTCGCTGATCGCGGTATTCATTCCGATCCTGCTGATGGGCGGCATCATCGGCCGGCTGTTCCGCGAGTTCGCGGTGACGCTGTCGGCGGCGATCCTGATCTCGCTGCTGATCTCGCTGACCGCGACGCCGATGATGTGCGCGCGATTGCTGCGTTCGCGTCGCGACGAGAAACCGGGACGCCTGGCGCGTTCGAGCGAACGCGCCTTCACCGCGCTGTTTGATCGCTATCGCCGCTCGCTCGACTGGGCGCTGGCGCACGGCCGCATCATGCTGCTGGTGCTGCTGGCGACGGTGGCCTGCAACGTCTATCTCTACACCGTCGTTCCCAAGGGCTTCTTTCCGCAGCAGGACACCGGCCGGCTGGTCGGCAACATCCAGGCCGACCAGAGCATTTCCTTCCAGGCCATGCGCGACAAGCTCAGCAGTTTCGTCGACATCGTTCGCCAGGACCCGGCGGTCGACAGCGTGATCGGCTTCACCGGCGGCGGCCAGCGCAACACCGGGATGATGTTCGTCGCCCTGAAGCCGCTTTCGCAGCGCGAGCTGTCCGCCGACCAGGTGATCGCGCGGCTGCGCAAGAAGCTGGCGCACGAGCCGGGCGCCAATCTCTTCCTGCAGCCGGTGCAGGACATCCGCGTCGGCGGCCGCTCGGCCAACGCGCAATACCAGTTCACGCTGCAGGCCGACGGCATCGACGAGCTGCGCGCCTGGGAACCGCGTGTGCGTCAGGCGCTGCGCGATCTGCCGCAGCTCGCCGACGTCAATACCGACCAGCAGGACAAGGGGCTGCAGACCTCGCTGGTCGTCGATCACGACGCCGTCGCGCGGCTCGGACTCAACCAGAAACTGATCGACGCGACGCTCAACGACCTCTTCGGCCAGCGTCAGGTGTCGACCATCTACAATCCGCTCAACCAGTACCGCGTCGTGATGGAAGCCGCGCCGCAGTACTGGCAAAGCCCGGACAGCCTCAAGGCGGTCTATGTCGTCGCGCCGGGCAGCAAGCCGGTGCCGCTCTCTGCCTTCGCGCGCTGGGAGGCGAGCGCGACGCCGCTGGCGGTCAACCATCAAGGCCAGTTCGCCGCATCGACCATTTCGTTCAACCTGCCGGTCGGCGTCGCGCTCTCCGACGCCACCAGCGCGGTCGCCGCGGCGCTCGACCGACTGGGCGTTCCGGCTTCGGTGCAGGGCCGCTTCCAGGGCACCGCCAAGGTCTTCCAGGCGTCGCTCGCCAGCCAGCCGCTGCTGATCCTGGCGGCGTTGCTCGCTGTTTATATCGTGCTCGGCATCCTCTACGAGAGCCTGGTCCATCCGCTGACCATCATCTCGACGCTGCCGTCGGCGGGGGTCGGCGCGATCCTGGCGCTGCTCGTCTGTTCGACCGATTTTTCGATCATCGCGCTGATCGGCGTGATCCTGCTGATCGGCATCGTCAAGAAAAACGCCATCATGATGATCGACTTCGCGCTGCAGGCGCAGCGGGTAGGGGGCTTGAGCCCGCAGCAGGCGATCCGCGAAGCCTGTCTGCTGCGCTTTCGGCCGATCATGATGACCACCATGGCGGCGCTGTTCGGCGCGTTGCCGCTGGCGCTGGGTCGTGGCGACGGTGCCGAACTGCGCCAGCCGCTGGGCATTTCGATCGTCGGCGGACTGATTCTGAGCCAGTTGCTGACGCTCTATACGACGCCGGTGGTTTATCTTTACCTCGACCGGCTGCGCCTGTGGGTTCGCCAGAGGCGGTCGAGCCGCCGCAGCGCGCCGCTGACCATCGACCTGAAACGAGAGCTGCAATGAACGGAAACTTGATCTGTCGCTCCTGCCTGCTCGCTGCCTTGGCGAGTCTCGCCGGCTGCGCCGTCGGCCCCGATTACCAGCGCCCCGAACTCACGGTACCGGCGCAGTTCAAGGAGACGCCCGGCTGGAAGGTCGCCGAGCCGAGCGACAAGGTGCAACGCGGCAAGTGGTGGGAGCGCTACGGCGATGCGCAACTCAACGCGCTGGTCAGCCAGGTCGAGGTCTCGAACCAGAACGTCGCAGCGGCGCAGGCGCAGTATCGGCGCGCGCAGGCGGTGCTCGGCGCAGCGCGGGCGAGCTACTACCCGACGCTATCGGGAAGCTTCGCCGCGACGCGCGCGCAGAACGCCACCGGGACGTCGGCGTCATCGGCGAACAACGCCGTCGTCACCGACACCGCGATCCGCAACACCGATCGGGTCTCGCTCAGCGCCAGCTGGGAGGCCGATGTCTGGGGGCGCATCGGGCGCACCGTCGAAGCGGATACGGCGGCGGCGCAGGCCAGTGTCGCCGACCTGCAGGCGGCGCTGCTCAGCGCGCAGGCGACGCTGGTGCAGAGCTATCTGCAACTGCGAATCAGCGACGCGCAGCGGCGCCTGCTCGACGCCACGGTGGTGGCCTACGAACGCTCGCTGCAGATTACGCGCAACCGCTACGCTGCTGGCGTCGCCGGCCGCCTCGACGTCGCCCAGGCCGAGACGCAACTCAAATCGACGCAGGCCCAGGCCATCGACCTTGGCGTCCAGCGCACGCAACTCGAGCACGCGATTGCGCTGCTGATGGGCAAGGCGCCGGCCGATTTCACGTTGCCGTCGAGCGAGACGCTGCCGACGCTGCCGGAAATCCCGGCCGGCCTGCCTTCAGCGCTGCTCGAACGCCGCCCCGACGTGGCGGCTGCCGAGCGCCGCGCCGCCGCAGCCAACGCCCAGATCGGCGTCGCGCAGGCCGCTTTCTTCCCGGCGCTGACCTTCAACGCCACCGGCGGCTATCAGAACTCGAGCCTGTCGCAGTTGATGACGCTGCCCAACCGCTTCTGGTCGGTCGGCCCGGCGCTGGCACTGACGCTGTTCGACGCCGGCGCGCGCAGCGCGCAGAAGGAACAGGCGATCGCCACCTATGACCAGAGCGTGGCGGCGTATCGCCAGACCGTGCTGACCGCGTTCCAGGAGGTCGAGGACAATCTCGCGGCGCTGCGCATCCTGGCCGACGAGGCCGTCGTCCAGCGCCAGGCGGCGCAATTTGCCGCCGAGTCGCTGCGCCTGACCAGCAATCAGTATCAATCGGGAACGGTGAGCTATCTCAATGTCGCGATCACACAGGCCGCAGCGCTCGCCGCCGAGCGCAACAGCCTCGACATCAGCGGCCGCCGCCTGGTCGCCAGCGCCGCGCTGCAGAAGGCGCTGGGCGGCGATTGGCGAACGCCGTCGGCGCAACCAGCGCCGACGGTCGATTCGTCGCCAGACATTCCCGAGCGCTGAGGCCAGGATTTCAACTCGGGGCGGTCATCGCTTGAGCGGTTCCCGACAAGGGTGAGTTCTTATTGGGCCGCGGGCCGGTGGTACCAGAGGAGGCACCGAGAAACTGGTCAACGATTCAGGTGATATTTCCGCTTCAATGGGCGGCGCGAGTTGCCCGCCGACAGGAGCAGAGAGAAATGACAAGACCCCGCCGTAACCACACGGCTGCATTCAAAGCCAAGGTGGCAATTGCCGCGCTCAAGGGCGACGGAACGGTGGCCGCGTTGACGGAGAGGTTCGACGTTCATCCGACGCGGATCACGCAATGAGTTCTACCTGCCGCTGGCGTCGATTCGCGACAAGTTTGGTCTTGCACCGAGCATCCCGACCGGGTCAAATTGTCCGGGATGCTGCATGGTCATCAGTGACGTTCAGGGCCGCGCTTCAATGCTGCAGGATGGACTGCTCGCCGCTCAAATTTACCTGCCATTTCCAACGAAACCGGTAACTCCGGCAATAGACCGCAATCCGCCGAGAACTAGTCCTGGAGAAAAGTATGCCGAACTGGCCGGAATTCCCGGTAACAAGTGCAGAACCGTGGCTGGAGCTGGGGGGGCGTGCGTCTTGGCAACGCTGTTCGGCCTGCAAATCACCCTGGCCCAGCCGATACGCATTGACGATGTGCTGATCGTCCTGGGCGAGTTGGGCCGCGTCGAGGAAATCACCGGCTCCTTTTATCTCTGGGGCGACGACGCGATGCCGCTCGCTCCGCTGCGCCAGGAGCGCGAACGGATCTGCCTCGGTGCGCCGGAATGGGGCTGCCGGGTTTGCGGCCTGCAGGTCACCGATACCAACGAACGCGCGATGCAGGTCCGCGTCCTGGTTTGCGCCGACGATGCCGGCAAGGTCTGGGATCTGCGCTGTCGCGTGCGCGAGGAGGGGCGCACTTCATCGAGCAGAACCATACCGGTTGCCTGCCGCGCTTGCGGGCGACGGCGGACCTCTTTGCCGGTGGCTCGCGCGTCCTGCCGGAGGTCGGCCAATAGCCAGGCCGGCTCAGGGAAGAGGTGAACGGCGCTGGCCGGCTGACCCCTGAGCCAATGCTTTCCGGTCGATGATTGGCCTCCGGCTAAGCCGGGCAGAGTGCTATATTCTGCGGCATGGCGCATCCGGGCTTGCCCCTGGAGCAGCGATCCTTTCCGAAGGTGAAAACCAGCATGGCCTCGACCGTCCTCCGTCGGCATTCACTCAAATCCAGAATCACCCTGTTCACGCTGCTTATTTTCCTGCTGAGCTTGTGGTCGCTGTCGTTTTACGCCAGTCAGATGTTGCGCCAAGACATGGAGCGGCTGTTGAGCGAGCAGCAGTTTTCGACCGTGACGCTGATTGCCGCAGAGGTCAATGTCCAACTGGACGTTCGTTTGCGCGTGCTGGAAGTCGTTGCCGGAAGCATTTCTCCGGCCACGCTGAAAAAAAAGAAGGCATTGCAAGGTTTCCTCGAAGGACTGCCGATTCTTCACGGGCCGTTCAACGGCGGTGTCATTGCCCTGGGGCTTGATGGCACTGCGCTTGCCGATACGTCGACGTCACCGCAACGGATCGGCGTCAATTATTTTGACGATAGCGCGATCGCTACCGCGCTCAAGGAAGGCAAGCGGGCGATCAGCCGGCCCGTCGTTGGCCGGGTGCTGAAAAAGCCGGTTTTCATCATCGCGGTCCCCATTAGCGACGCCCAGGGCAAAGTAGTCGGCGCCCTGGCCGGGATAACCGTCCTCGACCTTCCCAATTTCCTCGATAAAGTCACCGAGAACCGTTTCGGCAAAACAGGCGGTTATGTGGTCGCCGCGCCACAGCACCGGTTGATCGTGACCGCGACCGATAAAAGCAAAGTTCTGGCTCGCTTTCCCGAGCCAGGCGTCAATCCGGTGATTGACCGCTTCCTCGATGGCTACGAGGGTTCTATCGTATACACCAGCGCCCAGGGGGTCGAAATACTGACCTCGTCCAAGCACATTCCGCTGGCCAGCTGGGACATGGTGGCCATCCTGCCGACCGAAGAAGCCTTTGCCCCGATTCATGCCATGCAGCAGCGCATGTTGGCCACCACGCTACTGCTGACTTTGCTCGCCGCAGTGCTGACTTGGTGGATGTTGCGGCGCCAGCTTTCACCGCTGCTGACGGCAGCGAAAACGCTGTCCACGCAGTCCGCTACGGATCAGCCCATGCAACCCTTGCCGATTGCCCGGCATGACGAAATCGGTGCGCTGATCGGTGGTTTCAATGGCCTGCTGGAAGCGCTGGGGCAACGGGAAGAGGCCTTGCGCGAACAGAAGGAGTTTTTTCATCTGATCGCCGAGAACATTGGCGACTTCATTGCCGTGCTTGACCGGGACGGGAAGCGACTCTACAACAGTCCTTCGTACCGGAAATTTTTCGCGCCCAGCAGCGACATGCACGGAACGGATTTCTTCAACGAGATTCATCAGGACGATCAGGAGCGCGTCAAACAGATGTTCAGGGAGACGGTGCAGAGCGGAACCGGACGCCACATCGACTACCGCCTGCTGATGGCCGACGGCAGCGTCCGCGAATTGGAAGCGGTTGGTAGCGTGATCAAGGATCGCCAAGGCCAGGTTGAGCGCGTGGTCCTGGTGTCTCATGACATCACCGAGCGCAAGCAGATGGAAGATCATGTGCGTCGACTCGCCTTCCATGACACGCTCACCGAACTTCCCAACCGTCGCCTGCTCAAGGACCGCTTGACTCAGGCCATGGCCGCCAGCGCCCGCAGTGACTGTTATGGCGCACTGATGTTCCTTGATCTGGATAATTTCAAGCCGCTCAATGACACGCATGGGCATGAAGTGGGCGATTTGCTGTTGATCGAGGTGGCGAATCGCCTGAAAGGCTGCGTGCGCCAGACCGACACCGTGGCGCGCTTTGGCGGCGATGAGTTTGTGGTGATGATCAGCACACTCGATGTCGATAAGGAAGAATCCGCAGCACAGGCCCGGATCATTGCCGAAAAAATTCGTTGTACCTTGTCGGAACCCTATCTGCTGACCATCGAGACTGCTGGCCAGGCGGAAAAAACGGTTGAACATCATTGCTCAGTGAGTCTCGGCGTGGCCTTCTTCATTGGCGATCAAGCCAGCCAGGAAGAAATCCTCAAGCGGGCTGACGAAGCGATGTATCAAGCCAAAGAGGCTGGGCGGAATTCCATTCGGTTTTATGATGCGGGAGTTCATCGACCTCCCGCTTGAAACGTTTTTGAAACAGCCTCAGCCTATGCCGTTAATTTTCGCCCATTTTCGTGTGCTTCCACCGCCCGAAGCGCCTTTTGTGAGAGTTCAGCAAGATGCTTGATAAAAACATACTGATGTTGAAATTTGGACCTCTCCAGTGGCCAGGGTCAATGGTGCCTGGCCTGCTGGCGACGGTGGTGTTGACTGCTTGTAGCTCGGCGCCACCGACGCTGGTCGAAAGCCCCGAGACACCAGCGCCAACCACGCGTGCGGCGGCCGATATCCAGCGGATAAATGAACTGGAACGCCAGCAGTCTCTGCGACAACGTCATTGCCTTGAAGAAAAGCGTCGCCTTGAGCTCGAACTGAAGGAAAGCCAAAAGCGCGGCGACGATCTGCAGCAGAAACTCGATGCCGTTCTGGCCATTGACCGCGAACTGCGCCGCGGAAGTAAAGGGCGCTGAACGACGGATGCCCGCTCAGCAAATGTCGACCTGGTAGCGGAAGGTGTCGGCAGCGCCGCGCGAGCGGCGCCATTCGAGCGGCTGGCGGTCAAAGCCGAGCGCCAGCCGTTCGATGACGACGACGGGCTGGCCTTGAACGATGCCGAGCGAGCGGGCGACTTCGGCACTGGCCGAGTCGACGGTCAGCGTTTCCTTGGCCGAGGCGATGACTTGTCCGCAGCGCGATTCGTAGAACGGATAGAGAAGGTCGGCGAAGTCGGCCGGCGCGATGTCGAGCAACGCGGCGAAGCGGTTTTTCGGCAGCCAGATCTCCTCGATGAGGACCACCTGACCGTCGATCAAGCGTAGGCGGTCGAGGCGGATGGCCCTGGCCTTGGCTGAGAGCTTCAGCGCGCTGGCGACGTGCTCGGGTGGAGTCGCCAGCGTTCGTTCGAGGACTCGTCCTTCGGGGATTTTGCGCCCGCCCTCGGTCGTCAGGTGGCGAAAGAAGCGGAACAGCGACGCGTCGAAGCTCGGCCGCCGGACAAAGGTACCGCGCCCTTGGCTGCGCTCGAGAAGGCCTTCGGCGACCAGCACCTCGACGGCTTTTCTGACCGTTCCGATGGCGACGCCGTAGGTCTTGGTCAGCTCCGACTCGGTCGGAATCGCCTGGTCCGGCCGCCATTCGCCCCCGCTGATCTTGCCCAGCATTTCGTCGCGCAGCCGCTGGTAAAGGGGGAGGCGCTGATCGTGCGCCAGCGTGGCGGAATTCATACAAGCATCCAGATGACAAAAGGGCTGCTTACTGTATCCCGGCGATGTCCGGAAGTCCATGTCGCGAAAACGTTGACAGCGGCGCGGAAGATCAATACGATCGCCTCGATTCATACAAACATATATATGAATAAGCGTGCTTGTGGCGCACTGGTTTGGCGCCGTCACTGGCGAACAAAATAAAAAAGGGGAGTGGTCATGATGAGCTTGATCGTAGTTGGCGCGATCGTCGTTTCGATTGCGCTGGGTTACAAGACGAAGATAAATACCGGATTTTTCGCGATAGCGTTTGCCTACCTCATCGGCTGCTTCGTGCTCGACCTCAAGACGACGGACGTGGTGAAAATGTGGCCGATCAGCATCTTCTTCGTCATTTTCGCCGTTTCTCTTTTTTACAACTTCGCGCTGGTCAACGGCACGCTCGAAAAGCTCGCCGGCCATTTGATGTACGGCTGCCGCAAGTTCCCGCACCTGCTGCCGTTCGCCGTTTTTCTGGCGGCCACGCTGATCGCCGGCATGGGCGCGGGCTTCTACACGGTGCTCGCGTTCATGGCGCCGATTACCCTGCTGCTCTGCGAGAAAACCGGCATGGGCAAGATGATCGGCGCGATGGCGGTGAACTACGGTGCGCTGGCCGGCGCCAACTTCATGGCCAGCCAGAGCGGGCTGATTTTCCGCGGACTGATGCAGACCGCCGGCATTTCGCCGGACACTGCCTTCGTCAATTCGATCGGAATTTTCGCCAGCACGCTGGTGGTCCCTTTCGTGGTTCTCGGGGCGATGGTGTTCTTCACCGATCACCGGAAGACCATGAACAATAACGTGTCGCTTGCCGAGCGTCCCGGCGCCTTCACCAGGGATCAGAGGACGACGCTGTGGCTGATCGTGCTGATGATGGTCATCGTTTTGGCCGCGCCGCTGCTGCACCTGGCGCTGCCGGCGAACAAGGCCATCACTTTCGTCAACTCGAAGATGGACATCGGTCTGGTGGCCAGCGTTTTTGCGGTCATCGCGCTGCTCATGAAACTCGGCGACGAGAAGAAAGTGGTGGCGATGGTGCCGTGGGGTACGCTGATCATGATCTGCGGCGTCGGTATGCTGATCTCGGTGGCGATCAAGGCCGGGACGATCAACGTGCTGGCTTCGTGGATCGGCACCAGCCTGCCGGCTTACCTGGTGCCGCTGGCGATGTGCGTCGTCGCCGCGATCATGTCGCTGTTCTCAAGCACGCTGGGCGTGGTGACGCCGGCGCTGTTTCCGCTGGTTCCGGCGCTCGCTTCGTCGATGGCGATCGATCCGCTGCTGCTCTTCGTGTGCATCGTCATCGGCGCCCAGGCTTCGGCGATTTCGCCGTTCTCTTCGGGCGGTAGCTTGGTGCTCGGTTCGTGTGCGACCGACGAGGGGCGCAGCGAACTGTTCCCGCAATTGCTGTTCCGCGCGGTGCCGATCGGCCTTGTCGCCGCTTTGCTGCTGACCGGCGTGCTGAGCTTCATCCTGTAGGAATCGACCATGAGCGAAACAGAAAACCTGCTGCACGGTGTCATCGACATCCATATTCACACCAACCCCGATATCCGGACGCGGCGCCTGAGCGACCTGCAGCTGGCGACCGAGGCGCGGCGCGTCGGCGCACGCGCGATCGTCATCAAGTCGCATCTGGTGACGACGATGGATCGCGCTTCGATCGCGCGCGAGGCTGTCCCGGGAATCGACGTGTTCGGCGGCATCGTGCTCAATGCGCAGGTCGGCGGACTCAACGCCGTTGCCGTCGACACGGCGATCAAGATGGGCGCCAAGCTGGTCTGGCTACCGACATCCTCTTCGGCCAACGAGCGGCGCCGCCAGGGCAAGAGCGACGGGGTCGAGACCGTGGTCGATGGCCGGGTCGTCCCGGGGCTGATCCCTATCCTCAAGCTGATTGCGCAGAGCGACATCGCGCTGGCGACCGGGCATCTGACTCCGGCCGAAACGCTGATCGTCGTCGAAGAGGCGAGAAAGCAGGGGGTCGCCAAGATCGTCGTCAATCACCCCGAATGGGCCACCGTGGACATGTCGATCGACGACCAGAAACGGCTCGCACAATTCGACGTCTACTTCGAGCGCTGCTACGCGCGCAACGTGGGCGGGAAATACGAAAAGAATTTCGAGCGCAATCTGCAGGCCATGGAGGCGCTTGGCTTTGAGTCGACGATCGTCGCGACCGACGGTGGCCAGGTGGAAAATCCGCTGTGGAGCGATGCGCTCACCGAATACATCGGCTATCTGCTGAACGCCGGCGTGCCAAAAGCAACGGTCGATCTGATGACCAAGCAGAATCCCGCCAGGGTGCTCGGGCTGTCGGAATAGGCCCGCTTGCACCAGGATCGCTTCCTCGTAGAGGAAGTGATCATCGGTCAAGGCGACGAATTCGGCGATCCCTCTTTCGATATCGTCCTTGGGCGCGCCTCGTGTCTCGGCCTCGATGAGCCGGTTGGCGTGGTCGAACAGCGGACGGTGCTGCGTATCGATGGCTCGGTAACCCATTTCGTAGTCCTGGCGCCAGACGATCTGGAGCAGCTTGCCGCTTGGCGCTTGGCGATCCTCTGGCGATTGCCGCGGCATTTCGGACTCGACGCGGTTTCTGCCTCTGGCTTTGGCCCGATACAGCGCCGTGTTGGCACGATGCAGCCACTCATCCCCGCTATCGGTTGACTGGCACTAGGCAAAGCCGAGGCTCGCGGTGATGCTGATTCCATCAAGGTACTCTGCGGTCTCGGCCGCCGCCCCGCCGCCCGAGCACATCAGTATCGCCGATGCAGGCAAGGGCGGTCGCCGCGGAGCCTTACAGGGCCGCATCGACGACACCGTGGCCGTATTGATCGTTGACCACCTCAAATGGTCGATGCCGATCACGATCAGCGAGACCGATGTCGCGGATCAGAGGCGGTAGGTGCTAACGATCCTCTGCATGTCATTGGCTTCTTCGTCCAAATCGTTCGCCGCCGCAGCGCTGCTCGACGCCGCTGCGCTGCTTTCCTCTGACATCTGGGCGATCCGTTCAACCTGTGCGGCAATATTGTTGGTCGCAGTGCCCTGCTCGCGGATCGCTTCGGCGATCTCTTCGACCATGGATACCGCGGCACGCGCCCCTTCGCCGATCTGGCGCATAGATTCATTGGCCTCGTGCGCCTTGTCGACGCCGACCATGACCTTGCTGACCACCGTTTCCATGCTGGCAACGGCGGTACTCGCGCCGTTGCGCATCGCGTCGATCGTCGCCGCGATCTGCTGCGTCGACGCCGAAGTGCGTTCGGCAAGCTTGCGGACTTCGTCGGCCACCACCGCGAAACCTCGCCCCTGCTCACCCGCCCGGGCGGCTTCGATCGCCGCGTTGAGCGCCAGGAGGTTGGTCTGCTCGGCGACATCCTTGATTACCTGAACGACATTGGCGATCTGCTGGCTGTGTTCTTCCAGGCCGTGGATGGCCTCGGACGCTTGCTTGACCACCTGCGCGATGTTCTGGATTTCCTGCGTCGTTTCTCCGATGATTCTTTCGCCTTCGCTCGAAAGACGTCCCGATTCCTTGGAGAGTTTGCTTGTTTCCGAAGCACGGTCGGCGACGTGATTTATGCTCACGGTCATCTGTTCGACGGTCGCCGCCATTCCCGATGCGGCTTCGGCTTGCTGGCTCGACGCGGTGGCGACCTGATCCGACGTCGTCGCCATCGTGTGGGCGGCAGATGCCACCGCCTGGGCATCGGAGGCGATCGACTTGAGGTTGGCCTGCAGCTTGTCGAGCAGTCGGTTGAACGCGTCAGCCGAAGAGCCGAGTTCGTCCATGCGCGTCACTTTGGTTCGCGTGGTGAAGTCGAGCGTTTCGGTGACGGTGTTCATCAGGCTCGAGAGCCGCCCCATGCGCGTGCGCACTTCGCGGATCACGACGAAGCTTATCGATCCGACCAGGCCAAGCGATAGAACGACCAAGACTATCGCGATGACCGTGCCTTGCTGATCGTGCGTCTGTGCTTCCTGAATCTGCGCTTCGCCCCTTTGCTCCCGATACTGCTTTTGCGCGGCGAGCGCGTCACTCAGCGCTTTCATGTTGCCGGTCGCTTTGGCGATGTTGCTCCACATTCCTTCCTCGTCTTGCGCCCGCGATCGCTCGATCGCCGGTTCGATTTCGACGAAATAGGTCTCGAAGAGCTTCTTTTCGTCCTCCAGCAACTCCTTGCCCTTGCTGGTCGTCACGTATTCCTTCTCGTAGCGGTCGATCTTTTGCCTGATTTGCGCCTTGAGCGCCTTGACCTGTTCTTCGGTGGCGCTTTTCTTTGCCGGCTCCTTGTTGAGGAAGTGATAAAGAACGGTCAGTCGCAGCCGCAAGAAATCCTCATTGATGGCGTCGATCAATTCGACGCTCGGCAGTATTTCCTTGTGCACGTAGGTGACGGTGTTGCGCAAGTGCATTGCGACATAGGCGCCCGACGCGGCAAGGATCAGCAGTGAAGTGATCGCGACCGTCGCCAGAATTTGCAGTCGCCGTCCGATACTCAGATTACCCATAATCCCCGTCTCCAGAAGTGATGCGTGCAAGCAGTCGCCACGCGGCATAGATGCGCGGCATCGCTTGAGCGCTCCGCACGGCCTTGCTTGTTTCGCGTGGAGAGATGCTGTCGCTGATTAGCTGTTACCATTAAAAATGAAACTGGCACAGAGTATGCCCAAGGGGAACGATAAGAAACAGCCCGGAATGCGCACCATGGCGTTGCACATTCCGGTCCTGATAGGGGGGTGGGTGGATCGACTGAAAGCAATACAGGTGTTCGTAGAAGCCGCTAGCCTGGGGAGCCTGACAGCAGCGGCGAACAAACTCGAAATGTCGCGGGCGATGGCCACGCGCTACATCGCCGCGCTCGAAAAGACGCTCGGTGTGCGTTTGCTGCATCGGACAAATCGCAGCCTCGGACCGACCGATGCGGGCAGCAACATCCTCGCTCAATGCAAGCAGATCAGCGAGCTGGCCGGCGAGATCGCGACCGTGACGGCGAACAATAACGCCGAGCCATCGGGAAAGGTACGCATTGCGGGCAGCAATTCCTTTTCGCAATGGTATCTGGCGGAAGCGATCAGACGTTTCGCCGAGCGTTTTCCGAAAACGTCGGTCGAGTTGATCATGACCGACCATCCGCCCAACCTGCTCGAGGAAAGGATCGATATTGCCTTTTTTATCGGCGACCCTCCCGATCCGAACGTCGTTGCGCGCAAGCTTGCGCCTTGCCCGATGGTCCTCTGCGCCGCTCCCTCTTACCTAGACCAGAATGGCGCTCCAGAGAAACCGTGCGATCTCGTTGCGCACAACTGCCTGATCCACACCCGCAATAACGGACGCTGGCGCTTCGCCATCGGTCCCCTTGGTCGCCCGCAGGGCGGTGCGCCATTTGACGCAGTCGCGATTGGCGGCAAGTTGATCGCCAACGACGCCATGCTTCTGCTCAAGGCCGCACTGGACGGCAGAGGAATCGTCTGTCTTCCGCTCTACGCGGCAAAGAGCCTCCTTGCCAGCGGTGCCTTGACGCGCGTTCTCCCGAACGACAGCCTATTTGAACTGGGAATCTTCGCGCTCTATCCCTCGCGCCACCATATCCCCGCAACGACGCGCGCGATGGTCGACTTTGTAGCCAACGAATTGAGTCGATCGACTCCTGCATTCATCGAACCAATCCAGCCATCAGACTCGGTCGTCAGGCGCCAGGCTGAGCTCGGAAACGCATCAACGGTCGGCTAAATTTACATCGATCGATGTAATTTTTTCGTCGTCAATCACCCCGAATGGGCCACCGTGGACCTGTCGATCGACGACCAGAAACGGCTCGCGCAGTTCGACGTCTACTTGCCGAATACATCGGCTATCTATTGCAAGGCGGCGTGCCCAAAAGCACAGTTGATCTGATGACCCAGCATAATCCCGCCAAGGTGTTCGGCTTGCCCGTCTAGCGCGAGTCCTGAACATAGCGCCGGAATTTCCGATCCTCGCCGAGCATGTGCTGAGCCGTCAGTTCGTAGACGATGAAATTGAGCAGTTCGAGCGTTTCGAGTTGGCCTCGCTGGTGGCGCGCCATCAGCGTTGTCGCTCGCTCGATCAGTTGGCGGTGCTGTTCGCGATGCGCGGCCAGGTCGGGAAACTCAGTGCCTTGCAGGATCGCTTCCTCGTCGCGGAAGTGATCCTCGGCCAAGGCGACGAATTCGGCGATCCTGCGTTCGAGATCGTCTTTGGGTGCGCCCTGCGTCATGACTTCAATGAGCTGATTGCCGAGCTCGAATAGCTGGCGGTGCGGCGTGTCGATCGCCTGGCATCCCATTTCGTAGTCCTGGCGCCAGATAATCTGGAGCAGTTCGGCGCCTGAGCGTCGACGATCGGCAGGCGATTGCAGTGGCATTTCGGCCTCGACGCGGTTGCGGCCCCTGGCCTTGGCCTGGTACAGCGCGGTGTCGGCGCGCCGCAGCCAATCATTCCAGGTATCGGTCGACTGGCACGAGGAAAAACCGAGACTCGCGGTGATGGTGATTCCGCCAAGGTACTCGGCGGCCTCGACCGCCTGGCGGATGCGCTCGGCGGTATCGGCTGCCGCCGAAAAACCGCTGGCCGGGAGCACCACGACAAATTCCTCGCCGCCCCAACGTCCGAGCACATCGGTGTTGCGGATGCAGGCTCGTGCCGTGGCGGCGAAGCCTTGCAGAATAGCGTCGCCGGTCGCATGGCCGAATTTGTCGTTGATCGACTTGAAATGGTCGATGTCGATCATGATCAGCGAGACCGGCGTCGCGTACCTTTGCAAGCGCGCCAGTTCGTGCTGCGCGACTTCCTCGATGCGAAAGCGGTTCCAACACGCGGTCAGCTTGTCGGTCATCGCCATCTGCCGCGTCTTTTCGTCGGCGGATTCCTTGGTCATCAGCACGAAGCCGACCGCGGCCAGCGTCAGGGAAACGAAGGCCGAAAGATAGACCAGCGTTTGCGAAGTCCCGGCGTCGGTGATGTGGTGAATGAAATGCGGGTCGGTGAAGGAGATGAAGGCGCGATAGACCATGATCACCAGGTTGATGGCGATGGCCACGACGATCAGGTGCTGGCCTCGACCGACGGTTTTCCTGAGGTCGCCGAGCAAGAGACGCAATAGAACCAGATCCTGGACGAGGAATACTGCGCTGCTGATGGTGACCCTGATGGCGATGTCGGACATGAAAGCGCCGAAGGCGACGGCGATGACCGCGACCGGCGCCCACAAGAGCAAGCGCGGAACCCGGCGTCGCTGAAACTCGGCGACCGCGAAAATCAGCAGTGAATGGCAGCCGACGATCGCCACATTCCCGACGCAGATCGACCAAAAATCGGGAATCCGGCCGCGCAGCGCAAACAGCGTGTAGGCGGCGGCATTGAGCGCGAGTCCAAAGATCAAGGGGCGCAGGCCGTCGTGGTCCTCGCGCTGAACCACCCAGCCGATGGCGATCGAAAGCGTCAGGCTCATCGTGATGATCACGACGAACATGGTTGGAATATCGATCAGCATGGCAAGTAGCGCAGTCTTCGCGGACGTCTAGGTAGACGCGCGATTTTAGCGCTTAAGCCGGCAAGGGGTGACGAAGATCGCTTTGCGCCAGGCGCCTGGGGCCACGACGGTGGAGACCTTCCGGTGGCCGGACGATCTCAGGAAGGTAAATCACCGCTCAGCGTACGCCCTGACGGCGCCGGCTCGCGTGATTCCCGCCAGCGTCGTTCGCTCTTGGTCTCGCCGATGCCGACCACCAGCCCCGACTTGGTCGGCACCTGTGGATAGCGCCCCTTGAGCTGGCGCATGAATTCGCGCGAGTGCGCGTCGTCGGCGCCGATTGGACTACGGGAAAATCGTCGCTGCGACGTCGCGAATATGACGTAGCAGCAGGTTGGCTCCCGGCGATAACACATGATTGCGGTGGGTGATGATTCCGTAGTTTTCCATCTTGCACGGAAGGTTGATGGGGACCAGCGCGAGTTCGCCTGATTGCACGTAGTGGCGCGCGGCGTCCATCGGCATCACGTGCAGAAAGTCGGTCTGCTGCAGTAGGCTGGTGACGATCGACATCGACGTCGTCTCGACCACGTTGGCCGGCATGTCCAGATCGGCGCGTCTGAAGATCATGTCGAAACGGTTGCGCAGCAGGCTGCCGCGCGGCGAGAGTATCCACTTGGCGCTCGACAAATCCTTCAAGCTCAGGTTCGGGTGGTCAAGGATAGGGTGCCCTTGGCGCGCTACCACGCATTCGTACTCTTCGTTGATATCTTCGTAGAGCAGATCGCGTTCGTCCTCCTGTTCCAGGATCCGGCCGATCAGGAAATCGAGGCGCTCCTGCTTGAGGCGAAGCACCAGATCGTTGCTGGTGCTCACCTCGATGCCGATGCACAGCTCTGGCGCTTCCTCTTTGGCCCGCGCGATGGCCTGCGGGACCAAGGTTAGCGCTGGCGCAATGATCGTTCCGATGACCACCTGTCCAGACAAGCCGGCCTGCAGCGTCGCGATCGATTCCTGTCCGTGCGCCAGGTGCGCCAGCGCCAGGCGCACATGGCTGATCATCGTTTGGCCACAGGCGGTCGGCCGCACGCCGCGCGGCAGTCGCTCAAAGAGCTGCACGCCGAGCAGCTCTTCGATGTCGTTGAGCATTCTCGATGCGCCCGGCTGCGTCATGTTCGCTTCCCTTGCCGCCTGGTGCATATTGCGCGCCTCGTCAAGGGCGATCAGCAGGAACATGTGGCGGGTCTTCAATTTGGTCCGTACCCGCCGCGCGGCGTCATTCTCGTTCATCTTTCCAGGCTCCCCCAGGCGCTTGCTCGGCTCGTTGGCAAGCGCCGATCGATACCGGTTTTGGTATCGAATGTTGCTGTTAAGTAATTTGTTCTCGATATTACAGGGGATTAATCTTCACCGCACAAGAACAAGGACAACCCTTCTCGGGCTTGCCGGCGCTTGCGAGCGGTGAAAGCAAGCGACGAAGTCGATATGGCAGGGGTTGCCGAATATGAACGTGATGCGAGCCGATGGCTTGTCTCACAAGCTGAGTCTTTGCTCCGGGGGGGCTACCGCATGCGAAATTCGCTGACGCCTGTCATGTCGCTTCGTCGTCGGGACCAAGCCGAGCGCAAGCGAGGCGCTCGACTGCCTGCGCACCGGCCTCAAATGGCTCGAAGACCAGAAGTTCGCCGCTGATGACCGATGTCCATCCGCTGAGCGACGGCGTCAAGGCCTTCTGCGACCAGGAAAGGAATGCTGACGGAAGAAATGCTCGAGGTATTTTCGGGAAGTCGATTTTGTAAAGAAGGAGCAAGTGACAAAGCAGGCGTCAAGCAGAGAGCTCAGGGGATCGGTCGGCAACATCGTTGTGACCTGACTACGTGTACCACAACTCGCAAGAACCACTTTCTAGGGGAAAACATGAAAAAGCTGATAAAGGCCGTCATGGCTTTGGCGTTGATCTGTTTGGCGTTCTCGGGCTCAAGTGCGGTTTTCGCGCAAGCCAGCAAGTCGACCGTGGTACTCAAGGAAGCAGTAAAAAAGGTAAAGCCCGACTACACGATCCGCCTGGCCTATTACGACGCCGGAACCTGGCCGGCGCTGTCGCAGAACCCGCTTCCCGAGCACGCTTTCGCGCTGGTCTTCAAGAGCATGGTCGAGGCCAATACCAACGGCAAGGTCGCCGTCGAACTGTTCCCCGGCAACGCGCTGGGCGATACCAAGGCGACGATGGAAATGGCCCGTTCGGGCAGCATCGAGATGGTGATCACCACCGGGACGATCGCCAGCCTCTATCCGCAGGTCCAGGTCATTTTCCTGCCCTACGTCTTCAAGTCTGACGAAATCGCCTGGTGGTTCTTCGACCAGAGCCCGATGTGGAAGGAAATGACCGCCGAACTTGAGAAGAAGACCGGCCTCAAGATGCTCGCCGTCGGCCAGAATGGCACGCGCCACTTCACCAACAACAAGCGCCCGATCCACAATCCGGCGGACATGAAGGGCCTGAAGTTCCGCGTCATGCAGTCGCCGATCTACGTCAAGATGGTCGAAGCGATGGGCGCCGCAGCGACGCCGCTGGCCTCCGGCGAAATCTACACGGCCTGCCAGACGGGCGTCGTCGATGGTCAGGAAAATCCGATCTGGAATATCGCCGCCAACAAGTGGAACGAAGTCCAGAAGTACATCACGCTCGACGGCCATACCTGGAGCGAGAACTTCGTCACCATCAACGCCGCCTACTTCAACAAGCTGCCCAAAGACTATCAGCACACCATCAAGATCGCTGCGTTCAACGCCCAGGCCGCCGACCGTGCCGCCGAAGCGCTGGCGTCGCGCGTGCTCGATTTCTCGGCAATCCAGAAGAGCATGGAGATCTACGTGCCGACCCCGGCCGAACTTGAGCAATTCAAGGCTGCCGCGGCGCCGACCTACGACTGGTTGCGCAGCCAGATCGGCAACGAGGTGGTGGACAAGTTCCTGGCGAGCGTCAAGGAAGGCGAAAAGGTCTACGGCTACTAGTCGTCGGTTTTTCCCAACGGCCAGAGAAACAAGCTCGTCATTCCGGGCTTGGCCCGGAATCCAGGGACGGCGAATGAAGCGCCCATAGTGGCTCACTGGATTCCCGCTTTCGCGGGAGTGACGGGGTTTCTTAACCGTTTTTCCGATGCTGGCGGGAAACAATAATGACCGATAAATACCCGCGCCTCTGCCTTGATGTCGGAGTCGTTGTCACCAAATCGCACGGGAGCTTTTTGTGAATCTACTTGCCAAGCTGAGCGACGCCTGTGAAAAAATGGCGATCGTTCTTGCCGCCGGGATCCTGATCCTCGTTTTTTGTCTCGTTTTCAGCGGCGTCATCTTCCGCGTACTCGGCAGCAACTTCTCGCTGTCCGAAGAATTGTCGCGCTGGGGCTTGATCAGCATCTGTTTCATCGGCGCCAGCGCCGCGCTCAAGCAGAAGCAGCACGTCGCCGTCAATATGCTGATGCAGGTGTTGCCGCTGCGCGTTGGCAAAGTCTGCGTGACGGTCGCCTATCTCTTGACTCTGGTGCTACTGGCCTTCAGCACCTACTACAGCCTCAAGGCGGCGATCGGCGCCGAAGGCATGGCCGGCGACATCATTCCGATCTCGATGATGTACGTCAAACTCACGCTCCCCCTGGGCATGTCGATGATGATCGTGCATTTGCTGCACGGTTTTTTCGGAATCGCCAGAGGCCGGGACATCGATTCGATCTTGATCGGTTCATAGGGGAACAAAGCATGGGTGCACTAGGTTTTGTCTTTGTCGGCTCGCTGTTGATCGGCATTCCGATCGCTTTCGTCCTCGGCTGTTCAGCGCTCTACTATTTCCTTTTCGTCGGCAACATCCCGATGGACATGATCGGGCAGAAGCTCTACAGCGGCTGCGATAACTTCGTGCTGTTGGCGATCCCGTTCTTCATCCTCGCCGGCGATCTGATGAACCGCGCCAAGATCACCGACTCGCTGGTCAACTTCGCCAAGCTGCTGGTCGGCCGCATTCCCGGCGCGATGGCACAGGTCACGGTGGTGTGCAGCGTCTTTTTCGCCGGTATTACCGGTTCGGGAGTCGCCGACGTCGCGGCGCTCGGGTCGGTGCTGATTCCGGCGATGAAAAAGGAAGGCTATACCGCCGACTATGCCGCGGCGATTACCGTTGCCGGTTCGGTGATCGGCCCGATCATCCCGCCGAGCATCATCATGGTCGTCTATAGCATGACCACCGGCGAGTCGGTCGGCGCGTTGTTCGCCGCCGGTTTCGTCCCCGGCCTGGCGGTGGCTCTGTCGCTGATGATCATGAGCTACGTCTTCGCGATCAGGAACAATCATCCGCGCCGTACCGAGCGGATTCCGCTGCCGGTCGCCGTGGTCACCGTGCGCAAGTCGCTGATCGCGCTGATGTGTCCGGTGGTGCTGGTCGGCGGCATCTTTTCAGGTCAGTTCACGCCGACCGAAGCGGCCGCCATCTCGTGCTTCTACGCGATGATCGCCGGCGTCTTCCTGCTCAAGACCTTGACCTTCAGGGACATCGTCGAGTGCTTCGTCAAGGCTGCCGTTTCCTCTTCGATCATCCTGCTGATCATCGCCATGGCCGGCCTGTTCAGTCAGGTGATGGCGCTCGAGCATCTGCCGCGCACCGTCGCCAATTTCATTCTCGGCATCACCCAGGACAAATACGCCTTCCTGATGCTGGTCAATATCCTGCTGCTGTTCATGGGAATGATCATGGAAACGTCGGCGAGCGTCATTCTGCTGGCGCCTATCCTGCTGCCGATCGCCATCCAGCTGGGAATCAATCCGCTGCATTTCGCGCTGGTCATGCTGGTCAACCTCAACATCGGGCTGATCACACCGCCGGTCGGCGTCTGCCTGTTCGCCGCCGCGCCAATCGCTGGAGTCAGCATCGAAAAGATTTCGAAAGCCGTGCTTCCGTTCATCGGTGCCGAGCTCTTTGCGCTGATGCTGCTGACCTACATTCCCGAATTGGTTCTCGTCGTTCCCAGAATGATGGGCTTCATTCAGTAAGGAGAACATTGTGAAATCGCTGTACTACGTGGGTGAAAAAACGATGGAGCTGCGCGACGATCCGAAGCCGATCCCCGGGCCCGGACAGTACCTGATCAAGGTGCGCGGCAACGGCATCTGCGGCTCCGACTTCGAAGGCTATATGGGCAAGACCGGACGCCGCAGCGCGCCGATGATCATGGGCCACGAAGTCTCGGGCGTCGTCGAGGAAGCGCCGGTCGGCGGCAAGCTCAGAGCGGGCGAACGCGTCGTCGTTTTTCCCAAGCCGTTCTGCGGCGTCTGCGAGCTGTGCAAGAAGGGCATGGTCAATGTGTGTACCGCCGGAATCTGCATGGGCGTCATGGACCACAACGGCAGTATGACCGAATACATCGCCGTCGACGAAAAGTACCTGATTCCCTTCGCGTCGACGCTGTCGTTCAACGAAGCCGCGATGACCGAGCCGCTGGCGGTCGCTTACCGCTCCGTATACAAGATCCCCGACCAGGAAATCAGCGACGCCGAGTACTGCATGGTGATCGGCGCCGGAACGATCGGCCTGCTGGCCGTCGCTCTGCTCAAACTGCGCGGCGCGAAGAACGTCATCGTCTGCGACGCGACGAACTTCCGCCTCGGCATTGCGCGCCGGATGTGCGCCGACCACACCATCAATTCGCGCGAAGTCGACTTTCTCGACGCCGTTAAGCAAATCACCCACGGCAAGATGTGCGATTTCTCCATCGAGGCCGTCGGCATTGCGCCGACCGCAAGCAACTCGCTCGACTGCCTGCGCATCGGCGGAACGGCCGTGTGGATTGGCAACGCGCAGAAAATGGTCGAGGTCAATATGCAGAAGATCGTGACCACCGAACTGACGATCAAGGGCAACTACGTCTATGACTTCGCCGGCTTTTGCGAGAGTCTCAAATTGCTCGAAGAAAGAAAGATCGACATTTCGCCGTTGATGACCAATGTCTATCCGCTGAGCGAAGGCGTCAAGGCGTTCTGCGACCTGGAAAGAAACAGCGACGGAAAAATGCTCAAGGTATTTTTGGAAAGTTAAGTCATTAAAAGGAGAAGCAAGTGGCAAACGAAGCGTTGACCAGAGAGCTCAAGGGCATGGCCTTGCAGCTGCGTCGAAATGTGCTGCAAATGATCGGGATCGGCAACGCCGGGCATTGGGGCGGATCGAGTTCG